>Ga0335078_10001181_pt1 | contig 39537 bp, 33 predicted proteins | sample Lox_Sample_32_FD_206711 | JGI IMG/M metagenome (GOLD analysis project Ga0335078, IMG submission 206711) | Soil microbial communities from Loxahatchee National Wildlife Refuge, Florida, United States - Lox_Sample_3.2 | ecosystem: Environmental > Terrestrial > Soil > Wetlands | place: USA... | reverse complement strand
GTCCCCCTGAAGGGGGAGAGCGGCGCCGAGTACTCCGAACGGCTCGCCAAGGCCCGAGAAGCCCTGGCCCGACCCGAGCCGTCGGCCCCTGCGGCCGTCGTTCCGGAGCCTCCGTCCTCCGCCGACCTCCCGGAGCTTCCGCAGGAAGGGGAATCGCCCGACATTGACGAGCTGATGCACTGGCTGGACACCGTGGCCGCGGAGAGAACCGGCGAGCCCGCCAAGCCCCGGGAGAAGAAGGAGAGCGACCGGACCGGTGGCTGAGCGGGTTCGCAAGCCCTATCCCCCGCCCTCCGTTCGGGGCCCGATGCCCGAGAGCAAGCCGCCCGCCACCTACATCGCCGACCTGCGGCCGTCGCGCGTCGCGACGATCGAGGCGACCGTCGCGTCGCTCGAACCGACCCGGGAGATCGCCACGCGGGACGGCGGAACGAAGAAAGTACGGAACGGCAAGCTCAAGGACGCTACGGGCGAGATCTCCCTCGTCCTCTGGGGCACGGAGGTCGACCTAGTGTCGGCGGGGGACCACATCGCGATCGTGGAAGGATGGGTCTCCGAGTACCGCGGCCAGCCGCAGGTCTCGCTCGGGCGCACGGGCAAGATCGAGCGACGGACGGCCCCGACGTAGGATCGGCGCGGGGGTGTTTCGCCCCCTTCCGTCGAGCGCCTACCCTCCGGTGGCCGATCGACTCCGCGGTGGCGCAGTTCATCGTCCGGGCGTACCGGACGGCCCACGGATACCGGGTGGTCGTGGATGGGATCACCCATTTTGACGTCGCCGAGGAGTCGGCGATCGACCCCCGGGCGCAGACCGCGATCCTCGAACGCCTTCGCGCGTTCCTCCCGCCGCGCGCCCGGCCGCCCACGGAGCCCGGGGCGCTCGCGATCCGGTTCTACGATCTGCGGCTCGAACCGGTCGACCCGCCGCCGTCGTTGGCCCCCGTCGCGGAGCCACCGTCGGCCCCCCGGGCGCCTCCCCCGGCGACGCCGGCGGTCTCGGCGCGGCCGGGAGAGGGACAACGCCTCCGCCGGCGGATGGGAGAGTCGGCGCCGCGCCCTCGCCGAGAATGACCGGTTCCCGCCACGTTCAAGAGCCCGACGTATATCCCCGGCGGCTATGTTCGGTTCCCGGGTAGGACGGAACGCTGCAGCGCGGGGGCTCCTCGGGGTCTCGGCGCTGATCGTCGTGTTGTCGCTGACCTCGCTCGCTCCCGTCGCTCAGGCGGCCCCGGGGGGCCCGCCCGGGCCTGCGTCCCTCCCTCTTCTGGAGGTCCAAAGCGCCGTACCGGCCTCCCCCCACGTCTCGGGGTCGGTTCACTCGCTGATCGCGCCCCAGATCCCCCTCGTTCCCCCGCAGGTGCTGGCGTCGATCAACGTCGCCGGAGGACCGAGCGTGGCGGCGTACGACGCGGGGAACGGCTACGTCTACGAGGCGAACTCGCTCGGGAACTCGGTCAGCATCCTGAGCGGGATCTCGCTGGTCACGACCGTGCCGGTCGCCACGCTGAACGCCTCGGTGGGGGACCCGGTCAACGTCACCTACGACCCCGGCAACGGGTTCGTCTACGTCGTCGACCGCTACAACTTCGAGAGCCCCGGCGGCGCGGTGAGCGTCTTCAGCGGGACGTCGATCGTCGCCACGGTCCAGGTCGGACTCCGGCCCGTGACGGCGACGTACGATGCGGGCAACGGCAACATCTACGTGACCAACGGCGCGGACGGCTCGGTCAGCGTCCTCCACGGCGTGACGCTGGTGGCGACGATCCACGTCGGGGCGAGCCCCGGGAGCGGCGCGTACGACCCGAGCCACGGCTTCGTCTACGTCGCGAACCGAGGCACGGCCAACGTCAGCGTGATCTCCGGCACGTCGGTCGCCGCCTCCCTGATGGTCGGCACGGACCCGTCCGCCCTGAGGTACGACCCGACGACCGCGACGGTCTATGTGGCGAACAACGGATCGGGCAACGTCTCGCTCCTGAGCGGGACGACCGTCCTCGGATCGGTGGCGACCGGCGCGAACCCCTCGTTCGTGCTGTTCGACCCCGCGAACGGCTACGTGTACGTCGCGGACCGGAACTCGAGCGACGTCGTGGTGCTCGCGGGCCTCGCGCCGGTCACGACGGTGCCGACGGCCGCCGGCCCCGACTGGGCGGCGTTCGGACCGGCGACCGGGTTCGTGTACGTCGCCGACTACGCCGCCAACGCCCTGTCGGTGCTCAACGGGCTCATCCCGCTGGGCACCGTGGCTGTCGGGAGTTCGCCCACCTCCGACGTCTGGGACCCCGGACACGAGTACGTCTACGTCACCGACTCCAACTCCCACAACGTGAGCGTCGTGGCGATCGCCTACGGCGTCGAGTTCAACGAGACCGGACTTGCGACGGGCGCCTCCTGGTCGGTGACGCTGGGCGACCGGACCGCCAACTCGACCGGGAGCTCGATCCTGTTCGGTGAGCTGCCGGCGACGCTCAATTACACGGTTGCCGGACCGTCCGGCTACCGGCTGCTCTCCGCGACGCCCTCGTCGCCCGTCACCGTCTCCGACGCCGGGATTCTGGTGAACCTGACGTTCGCCCGCGTGTCGAACGCGACGTATGCGCTCACCTTCGTGGAGACCGGACTTCGGTCGAGCTGCGGCGGATCGACCCACTGGAGCGTCACCGTCGCCAACACCACGGAGACGTCGACCTCGAACAGTATCGGCTTCACCGAGCCGAACGGCACCTATTCGTACATCATCTCGGGACCGTCCGGCTACACCGTCGTCTCGTCCGTACCGGTCTCCCCGGTCACGATCAACGGCTCCGCCGTGACGGTGCAAGTGACGTTCTCGAAGGGCAGCAGCTCGTCGAGCTGGACGCTCACGTTCAGCGAGTCCGGCCTGCGGTGGGGAACGACGTGGTGCGTGACGGTCGGCGCGACGATCTGCTCGACTTCCGGACATATCCGGTTCACGGGGCTTGCGAGCGGGACCTACTCGTTCACCGTCTCCCCGGTCGCGGGCTACACGGCGCAGCCTTCGGCCGGCACCGTGACGATCGCCGGCCAGAACGTCGAGGTTCGGATCCAGTTCTCCGCGCAGGGCGGTTCCCACCACTGCGGGGGCGGCGGGGGAGGCGGCGGTGGCCACGGCGGCCATGGCGGGGGCGGCGGCGGGGGCTGGTCGGTCGCGGCGTAGATAGGCGGTCGATCGACCCGTCGGAGCACCCCTTCCGCCGGCACCGCTTTCCGCCCGCGCGGCTCGGGGCGTGGCATGAAGGAGCTGCGCTACCGACTCGCTCTCGAGGTCCGATCCGACTCGCTCGAGTTCCTCGGACGAGTCGAGATCGCGGCCGCGCCGCTGCCCGAGACCCTGACCCTGGACGCCGTCGGGCTGAACGTTCGGACCGCGACTTCGGGAGGTCGCGCGCTCACGTTCCGGCCGGGGCCGCGCCCCGACACCGTCGAGATCGTGGGGATCCCGGCCGGGGCCCGAACGGTCTCGCTCGGATATACGGGAACGATCGACGACCCGGGGATCCGGGGGTTCTACGTTTCGCCGCTTCGATCCGCTCGCGCGTACACCACCTACTTCGAACCCGTCAGCGCCCGCCGGCTCCTTCCGTGCCTCGACCGGCCCGACGAGAAGGCGATCTTCGAGGTGGAGGTCACCGCCCCCGACGATCTCACCGTAATCTCGAACCAGCCGGTCGCCTCCGCCGACGCCCTCCCCGGCGGAACTCGACGAACCCGCTTCGTGCCGACACCGCCGATGGCGACGTACCTCCTGTACCTCGGGATCGGCCCCTTCGAGGAGATCGCCGGCCCGAGGACCGACCCGAAGGTGATCCTCGCCGCGGCGCCCGGCGCGAGCCGGGACGGCCGGTTCGCCCTCGAGCAGGCGACGCGGGCGGTCGACTACTTCGCGAAGTACTACGGCGAGCCGTACCCGCTCCCGAAGCTCCACCTGCTCGCCCTGCCCCAAATCGGCACCGGCGCGATGGAGAACTGGGGCGCGATCGCCTTCCAGGAGATGTACCTCCTCGTCGACGACCGGTCGCCCGTGTCGGCCCGGATGCGCACGGTCGAGGTCGTCTGCCACGAGGTGGCCCACCAGTGGTTCGGCGACCTCGTCACCATGCGGTGGTGGAACGACCTCTGGCTGAACGAGAGCTTCGCTTCGTTCGTGGCGATCAAGGCGAGCGCGGAGCTGTTCCCCGACTGGAGCCCCTGGGACGACTTCCTCTCGGGCCGGACCGCCGGGGCGATGCTCTGGGACGCGCTCCCGCACACGCACCCGATCCGGGTCGAGGTGAACAATCCGCTCGAGATCCGCCAGATCTTCGACGAGATCAGCTACGGCAAAGGCGGCAGCGTCCTCCGCATGGCCGAAGGGTACGTGGGCGAACGGGCGTTCGCCGCCGGCGTCTCCCGCTACCTCGCCGACCATCGGTGGGGGAACGCCGAGTCGTCCGACCTCTGGACGGCGATCGCCGCCGCTTCCGAGCCCGCGGTCGAGCGCGTCTTCACGGAATGGGTCGACCGGCCGGGGTTCCCGATCGTCACGGTGTCGCTCGACGGGGGCTCGTTGCACGTTGAGCAGCGTCGATTCTCGACGCTCGCCCCGGTGGACGCGGCCCCGTGGCCGATCCCGCTGACGGTGCGCGTGGGGGAACGGACCGAACGACGCATGTTCGACACCGCGACCGCTACCCTGGACGGGGTCGAGTCGACCCCGCTCGTCAACCCCGGGCGTACCGGATTCTACCGGGTCCGGTACGAAGGGCCGCTGCGCGACCGAATGCTGGCGTCCCTGACCGACCTCCCGGTGATCGACCGGTGGGGATTCCTCAACGATCAGCTCGCCTTCCTGCTCGCCGGCGAGGTCTCGCTGGACGACTACCTCGCGGTCGTCCGCCCGTTGCGGGACGAGACCGACCCGTCCATCGTCTCCGAGCTGACCCTGGTCCCCCGGCAGATGTTCTTCCTCCTCCACCGGATCCCGAAGTGGGAGCGCGAGATGCGCTCGGTGGTCGCCGCGCAGTGCGGCCGGCTCGGCCTCCGGTCGGCGGACGGCGACTCCGACCGGATCCAGGCGCTGCGCGAAGAGCTGCTGATGGCCCGGGTCCGGATCGACCCCGAGTTCGCGGCGGCGCTGGCCCGCGAGTACGCCCGCCTCGATTCGCTGGAGCCGAACCTGATCCGACCGGTGCTGACGGCCTACGCGATCGGGGCCGGTCCGACGGAGGTCGCCGAGCTGCGGCGCCGGCTCGCGTCGGCGACGTCGGCCGAAGCGAAGGCGAACGTCGCCGGCGGACTGGGCATGCTGCGCGACCCGCCGGCGCTCCGCGCCTCGCTCGAGCTCGTCCTCTCGGGCGAGCTGCCGGTCGGTCCGTGGATCCCGCTGTTCGCCGCGGCGGCGTTCGCCAATCCCGACCGATCGGAGACGGTCTTTCGGTTCCTCACGGAGCGCGCGGATGCGCTCATCCAGGGGACGGCCGGGAGCGGCATGCAGTCCGTGCTGTTCCAGGGCGCCGTCCCGGCGCTCGGTCTCGGCCAGCCGGAAGCGATGCGGGCGTTCGCCGCCCGGCAACAGTTCCCCGAGTCGGCCCGGGCCGTGGTGAAGGGGCTCGACCTCCTGGACGTCTTCCTGCGGGTCATCGAGCGCGCCGGGTGAGCGGCGCGCCCCCACGGGGCTCCCGCGCTACGAAGGCGGCGGGGAGGGGGGCTCGTTCGACGTCGCCGGTGGGTTCGGCTCCTTCTTCCGTTGCCGAACGAGCCACGCACCGACCGCGAGGACGGCGACCACCAGGACGACGATCAGGATCGTCCACTCCGTGGCGGAGATCGGAGGGTTCGGCGAATTGGGGGACGGGGGGGGCGACGAGGTCGGGGTGAACGCCACGTCGAACGTTTTCGACGCGCCGGCGATGTGGAGCGTGCCGCTCGAGACGTTCACCGTGTAGCCCGAAACGGTGCCGATCGAGAAGGAGTACGATCCGTTGGCGACCGCGATCGAGATCGAGGTCCCCGACCCGGTGTGCGCGACGCTGTCGACCGTGACGCTCCACGTCGTCCCTCCGGCGAGGCCCGATTCGGAGAATTGCAGGGTGAACCCCGCGTACGGAGTGAAGGCGATCGACTCCGGGACGGCCGCCCCCGCGACATTCAGGGTCCCGAGCTTGGGCGCCGCGACGTAACCGGCGACCGGCGTCACGTTGAACGCGAGGGCCGTGCCGTTCGCCTCGTCGAACACGATCGACGTGGTCGAGCTCCGCTTCGTGACGGAGACCAGGGTCACCGCCCACGACGTGGTGGGCGGGAGACCGCTCTCCGTGAACGTCACCGGGTAGACCGTCGGCGGGGCGCTCGGTCCGATCTCGAGGAGGACGCCGTCGAACTCGTCCGAGACGAACAGGCGGTGGTCGTCGGGGTCGTAGGCGATCCCGCCGGCGTACAGGTCGCCGAGCTCCAGCGGGGCGCCGAGGCTCTCGTACGTGCTCGCGTTCACAGCGTAGACCTCGGAGGCCGGCTCGCCCACCGAGTAGACCGCGTTGGTCTGCGCATCGTACGCCAGCGACAGCGGATCGGCCGCCGGATAGCTCCTGACGACCGCGTCCGTCGTGTCGGAGAGGACCGACACGTTGGCGGACCCGTAGTTCCCGACGAACAGCGTGTCGTTCGCCGGATCGAAGAGGATCGCCGACGGGTCGCTCCCGACCCGGATCGACGCGCCGACGGTCCGGTTCGTCGTCGGATCGATGACGGTGACGTTCGAGCCGGTCCAGTCGGCCACGTAGACCTGGTTCGAGTGGGGGTCGTAGGCGACGGCCTTCAGTAGGTCGTCGGCCCGAACGACGATCGAGGCGCGCGTCGCGGGATGGGAGAGGTCGATGACCGTGACGTTGCCGAAATCGGTGCAGACGAAGAGGAGGCCCCGCGGTCCGTCGACCGCGATCCCGCTCGGGATGAGGCCGGTCGGGAAGGTCGCGACGGGGACCCCCGATCCGTCGATCGCGGTGACGGTCGAGGAGGCGACGTTCAGCACGTAGAGGTCGCCGTTCGTCGCGTCGTACGTCGACTCGGCGGGGAGGTCCCCGACCGCGGCGAGGCCGTCCACGGCGCCGGTGGTTCCGTCGGTCCGGTACGTGGCGTTCCCCCATTGGTCGGCGACCTCGAGGCTGTTCAGCGTGGGGTCGAACGTGATCCCGAACAGGTCGGCGCTCAGCAGGATCGAGGCGGTCGACCGGTCGGTCGCCGGGTCGATGACGGTGAGGTTCGCGTCGCGGACCGACGTTCCCTGGTCGACGACGAAGACCGTTCCGCTCCCGCCGGCGACGACGGCGTCGCTCGGCTGGTCGGGGATCGAGAGGTTGGTGGCGAACGTGTCCGTGGACCCGTTCAGGGCGGTCACCGCCCCGGTCTCTGGGGAGGCCACGTACAGCTGGTCGTTCGCCGGGTCCGCGCTGATCGTCTGCGGGGGGCCGAGAAGGGCGAAGCTCTTCGCGGCGACCGCAGTGGCCGCGTCGATCGCCGTGACGTTGTTGCTGACCTGATTCGCGGCATAGAACTCGTCGGACGCGGCGAGGTAGGCGAGGCCGATCGCGTACCCCGTGCCGACCGACCGGGTGCCGCTCACCGCCCCGGTCGCCCCAGAGAGCACGGTCACGGAGTGGCCGGTGTACGAGGCGACCCCCACGAGATCGTCCGTCGCGTCCCAGGCGAGCGCCACCGGCTCCGCTCCGACCGCGGGGTTCGCGATCACGGCCCCCGTGGCCGCGTCGATGACGCTCACGTTCGTCGAGGCGTAGTTGGCGACGAAGATGTGGTGATCCGTCGGGTCGTACGCCAGGGCAGCGGGGTCGGAACCAACCGAGATGTTCGCCGTGACCTTGAGCGTGGCGCCCGAGACCACGGAGACCGTGGCGGTCGAGTAGTCGGAAACGTAGAAGTTCGCGTTGTCGGGGTCGTAGACGACCCCCGCGGGGCCGCGCGCCAGGGCGATCGTGGCGAGTAGGGCCCCGGTCGAACCGGACCGGACGGTGAGATTGCCCGAATTGTAACTCGTGATGAGGAGGTCGCCGGTCGCGGAGTCGACCGCGACCGTCGGCTCCAGCTGGGCGTTGGGGAACGTTGTCGCCCCGGCCGGCAGCGTCCCCGTTTCGCGTCCGGTCGCCGTGTCGACCGTAGAGAGGGTCTCACCGGAGTTTCCCCGGACGTACAGTACGCCGTTCACCGGATCGAACATCCCCCATTGGGGCGCGTCCTGCTCGGCCGGGGTAACGTTCCCGGCGATCGTCGTATTGGCGAGCAGGTCGTCCACGGCCAGCACGGAGCCCACTCCCGAGGCCGGACGGACCGCCGCGACGGCGGGAAGGAGACCGTGCGTCGGTGCGGATGCCGAGGGAGAGAGCGGCGGACCGGAGACTGTCGTCAGGCTCGCCGGGCCGAAGACGAGCAGCGCCGAGAGGGCGAACACCGCGAGCGCGGAGATCCGGCGAGCGGAACGATCGGCGGGCCGGGTCAGGGTGCCGGGCGCGGTGGGGCAGGGCATGGCGGACGCGACAGGGTCTGCCTATAACAAACCGACCGACGAGCGTTGGGATGCGGTCGCCATCCGCATATACCGCGAGGCCGTCATCGATCGCATGGGCGAGCCCAACCCCACCGCCTTCCGCAAGCTGACGCGGGCGGAGGAGCAGGTGATCGTTCACAAGGGGACCGAGCCGCCGTTCAGCGGCGAGTACGACCACCAGTTCGCCGCTGGCACCTACGTATGCAAGCGGTGCGGGAACCCCCTGTACGAGTCGGACGCGAAGTTCGATTCCGGCTGCGGCTGGCCCGCGTTCGACCGGGAGGTCGCGGGCGCGGTCGCGCAGGTACAGGACCCCGACGGAGAGCGGACCGAGATCCAGTGCGCCCGGTGCGGCGCTCACCTGGGCCATGTGTTCGTGGGGGAACGGCTGACCGCACGGAACGTCCGCCACTGCGTCAACTCGATCTCGATGTTGTTCGTCCCTGCATCGGCTACGGCCGGCCATCCCCCGGTTCCGGAGCACGGGCCATGAACGAGGGTGCGGGGTCCGGCGGGATTCAGGGGATCGTCGAAGCTCTCCACGCCAAGCCGCGGACCCCCGGGGAGCACGGCTTGCCCAAGCCATCGGTGCCCCTCGTCTCCGTCCGCCGCGGGGGAGTGGACGGGGACTACAACGTCTATCGGCAGGAGGAGAAGCACGGGGATCTGGGGATGGCCGTGCTGCTGATCCCGGCGGAGACGCTCGAGGGATTCCGGCGCGACGGCTGGCCCGTTCGACCGGGCGATCTGGGCGAGAACATCACGACTCGGGGAATCGCATACGACGCCTTCGCCCCTCCCGGGACGTTCGAGGTCGGGCGCGCGGTGCTGGAGATCTCGAAGGCGTGCACCCCGTGCGACAACCTGCACTTGCTCCCCTACGTCGGCGCGTCCCGCGGCGCGGAGTTCGTCCGCGCGGCCGTCGGACGGCGCGGTTGGTATGCCCGGGTCGTCCGGGACGGCGAAATCCGGGTCGGCGACCCGATCCGTCGGCTCGAGTAGGGCGCTTCGCCGTCGTTCCCGTCCTCCAGAGCCCTTAAGAGGTCGGGGGCGGGTCGATTTCGCCGTGACCGCCCCGACCTGGATGCCGCGAGCGCAGTGGTCCGAATCCGTTACGATGCCCCCCTCGGACAGCCCGGGAGGGATGGCGATCGCCATCGCGGCGCTGTTCGGCCTCGTCTTCGCGCTGCTGTTCGTCGCGCAGTACCCGTCGATGGTCGCGACCGCATGGTGGGTCACGTCGATCTCCCTCCTGGTCGGCGCCGTCGGGACGTTCGCCCTCGCGACGATGCTCGGGAGCGACATCGCGACCTACCAGCGGCTCGAGCTGGACCTCGCCCGGACGGTGATCGCCCACCTCGGCTCGAACACCTCGCCCGAGCCGGAGGCTGCCCTCGGCGGAGTCTGGCGGGCGTACGTGGCGGTCGCCGACGAGTCGCGTCGGGTCGCCCGCGTGCACGCCTATGCCTTTGGCCCGTTCCTGTGGGGGACGGTGCTCTCCCTCGTCGCCGCTCTGCTCACGGGCCTGGGCACGGTGACCTCGACGACGAACGTGGTGGGCGTCGGGCTCCTCGTAGAGTTCTTCGGCTTCGTGCTCCTGCTTCTCGGTGCCGCCGCGCTCGTGCTGACGGTCGGCTACTCCAGCGATGTCCCCGGGTTCCACGGGTTCTCGGCCCGACGGTGGCGCCGGAACGCCGCGCGGCTCCCGGCGGTCGAAGAAGCCCTGTCGAACGTCCCCTGGCTCCCCGAGTTCCACCGGGGGGTCCGCGAGTCGAAGACCGACCCGTCGGATTCGACGCTCCGGTGGATCTCCCCGTAGCGGCCCGTCCGGCGGCCCTGAGGAGGTCTCGGGGCAAACGTCTATAGAGTAAGACGGCGCGTCGCTCGATCGAACGTCAGTGAGGCTACGCCCCCTCGCCCTGATCCTCGCCGTTGTCGTCCTCGTCGCCGTTCCCGCCGTTCCGGGCCTGATCGTCTCCCACGTAGGGTCGGTTCCCTCAGGCGGGTCCACCCCCCCGAGCTCCCGAGCGCTCGTGGAGGCGCGGGTGGCGGCGATCGATGCCGCCTCGCACCGCGCCGGTGTCCCGAACTCGCTCGTCCACCTTCCCAACCTCTACGGAGCCCGACCCGGCGCGGCGGGACCGGTCGCCCCGACGTACTCGAGCGCCCCCGCCCCGATGGGGATCGCGGATCTGGGGCTCGTGAACCGCTCGGGGACCGTCGTCCCGACGGTGCTCGACACGACGTCGGTCTCGGGCACGGTCTCGTTCACGCAGGCCGAGTCGGTCTACCTCGATGGGGACGGCCCGGGGATGTTCGGTGTCCAGATGAACGCGGTCGCAACGAACGTGACCGTCCTCGGCCACTCGACCGACCAGTTCTGGGCGCAGGACTTCCTGAGCTACACTCCGCAGAACGGCACGCTCACGTTCGGCGACAACCTGTGGAACTTCTCGAGCGCGGCCGGCCTGATGCCGGCCAACACCCTGTACGCCCACGGGCCGAACGGGACCCTCGTCGCGCCGTACTACTATTTCGCGACGGGCCCGACGTTCGTGGTCCACTACCCGTTCTCGGTGACGTTCACGCTCGCGGCGACCGATGTCGGCAACCGCCCGGCGCTCTACTTCAACTACAGCGTGAACTCCTCCAGCGTCCAGGCGGCCGGCTCGTTCGATCGAGTGATCTTCGATTCCTCCTTCCTGCCTCCTATCCACCCGGCCATCGTCCCCGAGTTCCAGGCGAACGGCGCGGCGGTCGACCCGCTCGGGCTGCCGAACGACCTCGAGCTGGTGCTGGTCGGCGACGGCGCCGGCGACACGACGACGTTCGTCCGACTGCTCGCCCAGTTCTCGCTCGACACCTGGAACGCGTCGGCGTCCGCCTTCCAGCCGATCGCGTCCGCCTACGACGCGGGATCCGACACCGGCGAGACGAGCGACGGGGTCGGGGTCTTCTACAACGCGACCGCCCTCGGGGCTCCGGTCCCGATCGCGACGCTCGCCCTGGGGCCGTCGTTCCTGTACGGCCTATGGGGACTGCAGTCGAACCCGGGGTACCGCATCCTCTCCGCGAACGTCGCGCCCGCGAACGCCTTCTTGCTGGTCACGCCCGGGACCGGCTTCAACGCCGGAGTGGCGCAGTGGGCGCCCACGCTGGCGACCCCGACGGGCCCCGCGCGGATCGCGTTCCCCAACGGCGGTAACTACTACTTCGACTGGCAGCTGAGCGACTACCGGCCGGTCCACCGGTCGTTGTCGCCCGCGGACAACTCCACCACCCACGTCGCGGCCACACTGGCCCGGGTCAACAGCCTCGGCATCTACACGCCGCTGGTCGCCTGGGGCAACGGGGAGCTTCCGGCGATCGCCCCGACCGGCAACGGCTCCGCCGGGGCGCCGTACGAGGTCGAGCAGAACCAGCCGCGGGCGATCGACCCGATCTTCGGGGCGATGAACGATTTCCTGTTCCCGGTGTTCCCGGGGATCCTGCTGGTCGACACGACCGCCTGGGTCGACCTCACCCCCCCGAGCCTGGCAATCGCCTACGCGACGCCGCTCGCGACGAACCTCACCGCGATCGGACTACCGGCCACCAACCACCTCCAGATCCAGGTCTGGAACGCCACCAACCTCACGATCGAGGGCGGCGCGGCGATCACCGGCTGGCTGAGCGCCAACGTCGGGTTCAGCCCGATCGGCGCGGTGATCGTCTGGGCGGGGATCGGCGACCTGATCGCCGGGAATACGTTCATCGACCAGGGAATCGCGCTCGCGCTCTACGGTGGCGGCCACAACACGATCTGGGGCAACTCGTTCCTCAACTCGACCGCCCCGGCGACCAACCAGAGCCAGGTGGAGAATTCGGGCAACAACACCACGGGCATCTGGGAGTCGGAGTCGACCGACCTGATCTACAACAACTACTTCGCCGTCCCCGCGCCCGCCTACACGCCGACGATCGACCCGGTGTCGTGCGAGAACGCCTGCCTGCCGGCGACGTACTCGGACGTCTGGAACGTGACCGAGGCGCCCGCCGCGTCGGTCCGGACGGTGCTCGGCACCGAGCTGGCGGGCAGCATCATCGGCACGACGTACCAGGGCGGCAACTACTGGTCGAACTACGGGACGCCGTCGAACCCGCTGGGCCAGCTACCGTACGACGACAGCGGCCGCATCACGGTCGGCGGCGACTACGATCCGCTCGTCCTCGCGCCGGCGTATCCCGTTGCTGTGAATGAGCTCGGGCTCGCGGCGGGCTCGGTCTGGGGGATCGTCGTCTCGGGCGTGGAGTACCGGACGAACGCGACCCTGCTCACGGTCTACGCCCCGAACGGAACGTACAACTACTCGGTCCTCTCGCCCGACGGCTACCGCGCGCCCGCGACCGGGAACTTCACGGTCAACGGCACGGGAGCGGCGTTCACGATCGACTTCACCGCGCTCGTCGCGCTCGCGTTCTCGGAGGCGTTCCTCGTGCCGGGATGGAACTGGACCGTCGGGATCAACGACACGAACTCCTCGTTCAACGCGACGATCAACTCGACCGCCGCCACGATCGTCTTCGAGGTCGTTCCCGGCACCTACACGTTCAACGCGAGCTCGTTCGGCTACAACGCCTCGCCGGCGACCGGCGTCGTCTACGTCGGTCTGGGCGGCGCCACCGCGCCGACGATCGACTTCAACCTCACGACGATCCTCGCGTTCAACGAGACCGGCCTGCGACCGGGCACGCCGTGGACGGTCACCGTCGCGGGAGGGGCCTCCCCCCGGAACTTCACCACGGTCGCCGCGTTCCTCAACCTCTCGATCTTCGACCTACCGAGCGGGCCGTACTCCTGGACGGCGAGCGCCGCCGGCCACTCCGTGACCCCGGCGGACGGCTCGGGCGGGACCGACCAGCCCGCGAACGTCTCCCTCATGTTCGCCTGGATCGACGGCACGCTCGCCGGCACGGTCAACGTGGGGAGCGCGGAACTCTGGATCGACGGCAACCTGACCCCCCTCGCGGCCGGGGCGTTCTCGGTCGACCTCACCCCCGGACTGCACGCGATCGTCGTGGTGGCGAGCGGCTACGTCACGTACTACAACAACGCGAGCGTGGCCAGCGGCGCGACCACCGAGCTCCCGATCGTCCTCTCTGCGATCCCCCAACCGTCGTCCACGGGCCCCGGTGGGATCCCCCTCGTGGGCTGGGTCCTGATCGCGGCGCTGGCGCTGGCCGCCGTGCTGGCGCTCGCCCTCGCGGCGATGTACCGGCGCCGCGGCCGCGCCCCCCCGCCCCCGGTCGCCCCGTACTCGGGCACGTCCGCCCCGACGATCGCGGCGGTGGCGCCGTCCGCCCGTCCCCCCTGGCAGGAGGACGACGAGCCGACCCCCCCCGGGCGGCGCTGAGCCGGGCGCCCCCTCGTCGGCCGACGGGCTTACCTGCCGGCCGGGCTACCGCCGTCGCATGGCGGAGCCCCCCGGTGGGAGCCCCCGCCGGCCGTTCCCGTCGCTCGCCCGGCGGGCCCCGTACATCGGCCTGGCCGCCGCGGTCGTCGGCGGGACGCTCGTCGCCCTCGGCGCCCTCTCCGCACTTCGACCCCCGACCGAGCTGTATCGCACGGTGTTCGCCGGGTACGATCCTCCGTTCGACATCGTCGCGGGCCTCTTGCTCGTCATCCTGTCGATCCGGATCGCGCGGCGGAGCCCGGTCGCCTGGCTGTTCTCGATCCCGGTCCCGATCCTCGCGGGCTCGATCGCGCTGCTGAGCCCGAACGTCTACTCGATCCTCTCGACCGGGCTTTCGGCGGCGGTGATCGCGGCCGTCCTCCCGTACCGCTCCAGCTTCTACATCGGCTCGGCGACGGGCCCGGAGGGGACCGAGCTCCTGCTGGAGGGCGCGAGCCTGTTCTCTGTCCTGTTCGGGTCGGTCGGAGCCCGCTGGCTGGGGAGCCAGTTCTCTCCGCCGATCACCAACTGGGGCCAGTCGGTCTACTTCACGTTCGCCACGATCTCGACGATCGGGGCGGAGTACCAACCCGCGACGGACGGCGCGCGATGGTTCGACGTCGCGCTGATCCTGATCGGCGTGGGAACGTTCTTATCCGCCATCGTGGTCCTTTTTGTCCCGTTCCTCGAGCGCCGGCTCGCCCGGATCGGCGAGGCGCTCGAGCGGGCCCAGATGCAGGAGCTCGAGCGGCACGTCATCGTCTGCGGGTCGGGCCCCGAGGCGCACGCGACGGCGCTCGCGCTGCGCGACGCGAACGTCCGCCTGGTGATCCTCACCCCCGAGGCGTCGACGGTCGATCGGCTGCGGGCGGAGGGGTTCCGCGTCCACCAGGGGGACCCGTCTGTCGAGGAGGACCTCCAGCTGGTCGGGATCGGGCGGGCCCGCGCGCTGATCGCCGCGCAGGAGACCGATGCAGCGAACCTGCTGGCCGTCATCACGGCCCGCGCCCTCCAGCCCGGGCTGCGGATCGTCGCGGTCGCGACCGCCGAGAGCAGCGTCGCGAAGCTGCGGCGGGCCGGCGCGACGAACTCGATCCGCCCTGCCCGCGTCGCGGCCCAGCTGATCTGCGCCGCCGCGCTCGACGATCACCCGGTCGACCCGGCCCCGCCCCGACCGGCCGCCCCGTGAGCCCGTCCCGCCCGTCCAACGAAACTCCTTAGGAGGGGGCCGGCGCAGCCGCTCGACATGGCGCGCTCCCCGAAGCACGTCGGCCGCCGCCGGTCCGGCCCGCGGAGCGCGACCGGCCATCGGGCGACCGGCCGAACGCCCCACCCGCGCACGCGGCACCAGGGGGAGGCGACGTACTCCCACCTGCGCGTCGAGATCGACCTCGCCCACGAGGTCCTCGCGCCGAACGGGCTCGAGTTCCTCGGGGAGATCCGGGCGTTCCTCCGGGACCGGAACGTCGAGGAGTCCGAGAGCCTCCTCGACCTGGCCGCCGCCATGCTGCATGCCCTGAAGGAGTGCGGGTTCTCGCGCGTCGACCACTGGGAGGTCGAGCCGGGCGGCTGGCTACCGCTCCCGGAGGCGGTCCACCCGGGGATCGAGGAGCCGGTCGGCCACCTGCTGAAGGCGCTCGCGAGCGACCGCTGGCAGGAGCTGGCGACCGCGACCGCCTTCTCGGTGCGGCTGTCGGGCACGGGCGATCAGCGGGCGGACGCGATCCTCCGGCGGCGCCACCGGGAGCGGGAGCACTCCCTCACGCTCGAGCTCCGCGGGCATATTCCGTCGTACGACGCCCATCGGATCGTCCATACGTTGCGCGCGCGCCTTGCGGTCCTCCGCAGCCAGGTCACCGAGTCGACCGCGGCCTGAGGGAAGCGGATAAGCGGCTCCGGGTCTCCACCGACCCATCCACATGCTCTCGCTCTACCTTCCGGTGGTTCTCGCCGCGTTCCTGATCACGGTCCTCGAGATGACCGAGGTCGTCGCGATCGTCCATGCCCTCGGCGCCGAGGAAGCGACGCTCCGGCACGGGGCGGCCGGGGCCGTGGCGGGGTGCGCGACCGTCGCGCTCCTCGCGCTCGGGTTCGGGGCCGCGCTCCTCGCGTTCCCGCGCGCGGCGCTCCTCTGGGCGGCGGCGGTCGTCCTCGCCGCCTTCGGCGTCTTCCTGTTCCGAAGCACGCTCAAGACGTACCGGCGGTTGCGCGCGGCCGCCCTCGCCGGTCCGGGCGCGCCGACGGGCGCGCGACGGGTCCTCCAGTTCGCCGGCGGGTTCACGGTCGGCGCCGTCGAGGCGACCGAGGTCGTCGTCGTGCTGCTCGCGTTGACGGCCGCCGGGTTCGGCGGTTCGGCGATCGTCGGCGCCGTCCTCGGCGGCGCGATCCTCGCGGGGGTCGCGCTGGTCGTCGGGGAACGGGTCCGACGCATCAAGGTCCCGTGGCTCAAGCTCGGGGGGACGTCGATGCTGTTCGCTTTCTCCGTCTTCTGGGCGGGGGAGGCGGCGGGCCGCTCGTGGCCGGGCTCCGACCTGTTCCTCGCGCCCCTCTTCGTGGTCGGGCTCGTGATCGTGCGCGGCGGCCTGGAACTGTTCCTGCGCCGGGACCGGCCCGCCGCGGCGTCGCCGGCGTAACGGCTCGGCGGTCCGCCGGGGCCCCGCCGGACCGGCGTCGGTGGGTGGGGGCCCTCCCGGGATCAGGCGGTCGACACCGAGACCGAGTGGATCCCCGGGAACTGGTACGGGACGGCGCTCCAGGAGCGGCCGTAGTCCGGGCTCAGGACCAGCGTGCCGGTCGTCGATCCGACGTAGATGCCGTTCGTCGGGAGGTCGTCGATCGCCATGCCCTCGCGGTGCACGCCGAAGAACCCCGGGAAGAGGCCCTTCCGTACGAGGGGGCTCCACTTCTTCGAGTCGCGGTGCCAGCGGTAGACCTGGAACTGCCCGCCGATCGCCGTCCTTGATTCGCCGATCTCGGGAATGAACGTCGCCTCGCCCGGCCGCCCGGCCGCCGTGGCGACGACGAACCCGAAATCCTCGGGGAGCGGCTTGCCGACCCGGGTCCAGTGGTCCGCCCGGTCGCGACTGACGTAGATGCCGCCGTGGTCCTGGCGGTAGAGAACGCTCGGGTCCTCCGGGTCGAGCGCGACCTTGTGGACGCACTGCCCGAGCTCCGGGAACTTCTCCGGGAGGAACGGGGCCTCCACGCCCTTGTTGCACGGGCTCCAGTGGGCGCCGCCGTCCTCCGTCTTGAACGTGCCGGCCGCCGAGATGCCGATGTACATCCGCCGGGGCTGCTGGGGGTCGATCAGGATCGTGTGCAGGCACAGCCCGCCGGCCCCAGGGTTCCACCTCGATCGGGTCGAGTGCTCGTTGATGCCGCTGACGCCCTCCCAGTGCGCGCCCTCGTCGTCGGATCGGTAGAGGGCGGCCGGGTCGACGCCCAGGAACACGGACTTCGGCTCGCCGGGAGGACCCGGCTCAATGTGCCAGAGGTTCTTGATCGGGAACTTCGCGGCCGGCGGCTCGCCGTCGGTCATCTTCCGCTCCCCGAACCGCGGGGTCCCCGGGACCGACACCTCGGTCCACTTCTTCCCGCCGTCGCGCGAGCGGTACAGGGCCGGACCCCACCATCCGTTATTCGCCGCCGAGTAGACCGTCCCCGGGTGCCGGGGGTCGGGCGCGACGTGGAAGACGTCGCTGCCGTCCTGGAACGGCCCGTGGACCGTCCACTTCTTGCGCGCGACGTTCGACCGCGCGACGTAGGCCCCTTTCCGCGTTCCCAGCCACACGCTGACCGACCGCTTTCCGACCATCGTTTCATCCTCCTTGGATCGAGTGCAGGATATCGATCGAGTCGCTCGGACCGAGCCGGTGCGCCTCCGCGCCGTCCCGGGGGAGCTCCTCGCCGTTCACGAACACCTTCACGAACGGGCGGAGGCGGTGCGTCTCGTCCCGGATCCGATGCTTGAGCCGCGGATACCGGGCCTCGAGTTCGTCCAACAGGAGATCGACCGATCCCGCGGAGGAGGTGAGGCTGGTGCGGGGCACGAACTGCCGGAGCATCCCGTCGAGGCGGACCTCGGCCATCGGTCGACCGAACCCACCCCGTCTCCCAACTTAAACCCCGCGGAAACGGGGGAAAAAACGAAGGAGCCCCTGTCCGGAGTCCCGGACAGGGGGAAGAAGGGGTTGGTTCCGGTCGCGGAGTCTCGGCTTAGACCGGGAGGACCTTCCGGCCGTAGTTCCAGTTGGTCAGGTCCGCCGTAGCGACGTACCAGGCCGTGGCTCCCGTCAGGATGATCTCGCCGCCGGTCGCCCAGAGCTGGCCCTTCGAGACCGAGTGGCCGCCCCCGACCTGCCAGAACTGAACCACCAGCAGGATGAACGCGACGAACAGGAAGAGGAAGACGAAGAAGATCCCCCACCCGTGCTTCATCGAGTTGATCAGGAACGACAGGGTGAACATCATCCAGACGAACGCAAACCCTGCGACGCCGAACGCCGCGACGGGGAAGCCGGGACTGAGTCCGGCGAATCCCGCCAACATGGCCGTGAAGGCGATCCAGAATGCCCCGTAGCCGACGAACGCCGAGCCGGCGAACAGATTGCCCTTCCGTAGGGCAATGAAGCCCGCGACGAGCTGCGCGAAGCCGCCGAAGGCGAGCGCCATGCCGAACGTGACCCAGTTGGTCCCCAGGCCCCCGCCGGCCGCCCCGAAGCCCGTGCCGTACGGTTGGGGTAGGTCGGACAATCCCGCGATGATCGTCGTTAGGCCGAAACCCATCAGTCCGATGACCGCGGGGCTGGCCCACCACTCCGGCTTCTCCTCCGTTCTCGGGGGAGCGTCCTGCATCCCTCTAGCTGTCTCCATGGTTGCGTCCGAGGCTTGCATGCCACGCCGAAGGAGGAGATTCTAGTAGATAAACCCCCTTTTCGACGGGATTTCGGTGTTACACCCCCCACCGGCGGAAAAACGGGGGTCCCGGGGCCTCCGGGAGGGGCCCCGGAGGGGTTATGGGGCCGGAGCGCTCGCGCGGACCGGGCGCATGGAAGACCGGTCGCAGCTGGAACGGATCAAGTTCGGCGAGACGCGCGTGATCCTGACCCGGGACCTGACCACGATGAACCCTAACCTGGTCGCCGGATCCCAGGGGCTCGTCATCGGGAAGCTCGCGAACTACACGCTGAAGGTCGCATTCCCCCGCGTCACCGTCGGGGTCAACTGGCAGGACTGCGACCTCGTCGCGGGGAAGACCGGGATGCCCACCGAGGCCGAGCAGCCGAAGGTGATCCCGAAGCCCCGCCACATGGGCGAAGAGTAAGTAGCCCACTACGCCCGGCCGCCGTCCCCCAAGAGGCGGGCGGCGAGGCGGGGCAGCTCGTCGATCCGGTCGATCCGGTACTCGGTCGGGGGCGACGCCCAGCCCGACGGCAGGAACAGCGCTTGGTAGCGGGCGCCGTACTCCTGGAGCCCCGTGAACAGGACCCCCGCCCGCAGGCCGGCCCGTCGCGCCCCCTCGATGTCCGACCAACCGTCCCCGACGTGCACGGTCCGCTCCGGGCGGACCCCCAGGCGGCGCAGCGCCTCCCGGAAGATCTCGGGGGACGGCTTGGTCCACGGCAGCTCGTCGCTGAAGACATACTCCTCGACCGACGAGTCGAACCCGATCGAACGGAGGATCGGCAGCAAGGTCGCTCCCGGTTCCCCGATCGTGTTCGAGATCACGGCGGTCCGCCAGCCGCGCTCCCGGAGGAGCTCGACCGTCCGTACCGCCTCCGGGCCCGGCCGGAACCGCTGCCGGGCGACGAGCGACCGAAGGCCGCGAACGTACTCCTCCGAACGGGCCTCGCGCCCGGCCCGGCCGGCGGCGATCGCGAGCTGCTGCGCCGGCGTGACGGACCGACCGTCGTGGGCGGCGGCGACCGCCTCGGCGTAGACGCGCTCGAAGATCGAACGGATCTCGGGGCGTCCGGTCGCGGGGGCCCCCGGAATGGGCGGAGCGCCCGCGATCACCTCCGTCGCGAGCTCCATCTGGTCGTCCATGTACGCCTCCTCGTCCTGCGGGGTCAGGTAGACGAGGGTGTGCCAGAGGTCGAGGGTGACCGCCGAAGGGAGATCGGATCGGTCGGTCATCCGTCCACCCGCTCCAGCAGCTCCACCCGGTTGCCGAACGGGTCGTTCACGTAGAACCGACGGTAGCCGGGCAGGGGCTCGTCGTCCCAGGTCCGCACCCCCCGCGCGGTGAGGCGGGCGCGCAGTTCGTCCAGCCGACCGACCTCGAATGCCGGGTGGCCCTTCTGGGCCGGCCGGAACTCGGGGTCGATCCCGACGTGGAGCTGGCCCTGGCCCAAGTCGAACCAGACCCCCCCTCGGCGGGCTAGGTGGGGCGGTTTCGGGACCTCGACGAACCCGAGGAGCTCTCCGTAGAACGATCGGGCCGCCGGTTCCGAGCCCGGGGGGGCCGCGACCTGGACGTGGTGGATCCGCGGCGTCACGGGGAACGGAACCACGTCCGGCGCCGCACCTAAGCTCATCGGCCGATCGGGGCGGGCCCGGGGAGCGAGCAGAAGAAGGGCGGTCGCCTCCGGACCGGAGTGTCGTCCCCTCGGCCTCGTCTGCTCGTCGCGGTGAACCGTCGGGCGGCGGTCGAGGTGGCGCTGACCGAGGCGCTCCCGCAGGTTCCGTCGGTCTTCCTTTCCGAGAGCTCGCCGGCCGAGTGGGAGGAGGTCGAGGCCGCCCTCGTGGGCTCCCTGATGCGGGAGGCGCGGGGCTGGGACCCTCGCACCGCCCCGCGCCTCCGGTTCGTCCAGCGGGTGTTCACGGGGGTCGACGACCTCCCGTTCGACCGGTTCCCCCCGTCGGTGGAGATCGCCGGGAACGTCGGCGGCTACGCCCCGTTCGTGGCCGAGCACGCGGTCGCCCTCGCGCTCGGGGCGGCCCGGTCGCTGATCACCGCCCACGCCCAGGTCGGGGCCGGGCGGCTGCGACCGCCCCCGTCGAACCGCACCCTCTGGGGCGGGACCGCCGTGATCCTCGGCTTTGGCGAGATCGGCCGGGAGGTCGCGGCCCGGCTCCGCCCGTTCGGGATGCGGATCGTGGGGGTCAACCGGACCGGGACCGCCCAGGACGGCGCCGACGCGATGTATCCGGCCGACCGGATCCGCGACGCGGTCGCCCTCGGGCGGCTGATCGTCGACGCCCGCCCGCTGACCCGGGCCACCGCCCGGTCGATCGGCGCTTCCGAGCTCGCGGCGATGCCCGACGACGCGATCTTCGTGAACGTCGGCCGCGCGGGCACCGTGGACGAGGACGCGCTGTTCGCCCATCTGCAGCGCCACCCCAGCTTCCGGGCAGGTCTCGACGTCTGGTGGGAAGAAGGGTTCGCGGACGGCTCGCTGCCGCTCCGACGGCCGTGGACGACCCTTCCGAACCTGATCGCCACCCCGCACAGCGCGGGCTTCGCCCCACCGGTCGAGCGGTACGCGCTCGACCGAGCGTGCGCGAACCTCGCCCGGTTCTTCGCGGGCGAGCGCCCGCTCCACGTCGTCGACCGGTCCGAGTACGGCCGGACCGACGGGCCGGCCTAGCGGATCCGCTCGAGCGCGAACGAGCCGACGATCAGCGCCCGGTTCGTCGCGCGGCACTCGACCCAGTCCTTGGTCTGGACGTCCCCGAACCCACGGACCGACAGGAACGTACGGTCCCGGTCCTGGCGGAAGACGATCGCTCCGTCCATCCGACCGAGGAGCGACTCGACCTGGGCCTCGGTGAGCGCGCCACCTTCGAGGGAGTACATCGCGAGCGCCTCCCGCGGCTTGAGGATCCCGACGACGTTCTGCAGGAACGAGAAGCTCGCCCGCTCGTCGGCGTGCGCGAAGACCGCCGACAGGCCCAGGAAGCCGACGCGGAACGGTCCCTTCTTCTCCTCCTCGATCGGCCGGGCCGCCTGCACGAGGGCCGAGAGGATCCCTGCCCGGTCGTCCGACCCCTTCGTCACGAACCGCCGGGGGCCCGAGACTCCGCCCGTCGTGGAGGCGTCGATCCAGGTGACCATCCCGAGCTGGTCGTACTCGAGGAACTGGGGCAGCACGACCCCGAGCGACTGGGCGACCTCGGTCGGCGAGCGGGAGGCCGTCACGATGACGACCGGCTCGCCCCGCTTCAGCCCCTCCGCGAGGAACGCGTACAGGACGACCTCCTTCCCCACGAACGCATCGCCCAGGAGGACGACGTGGTTGCGCGCCGGCATCCCGCCGAGGAGCAGGTCGTCGAGCCGGGGGGTCCCCGTCGGCAATCGGTCGGCGTAGCGGCGAGCGCTCGTCGGCGCGAGCAGCTCCGACGAGGCGGCCGTCGCCTCCCCCCCCTCCGCCGGAGCCGGCTCGGCGCGCGCGCCGCGGGCGCCGGACGAGCGGGCGAGGCCGCGGGAGATCGGCGCGTCGGCCCGATCGGCGTTCGCCATCGCGGCGAGCCCGGCGAGGGTCATGCCGGAGCGGTCGGCCGCCTGGCGCCGCAGGCTGACCTCGGCCTCGTGGGCCTCCACCGCCCGTTCCCGCGCGACGAGGTCCCGCTCGCGCTGGTCGAGCTCCATCAGGGTCCCGCGGAGCCGCTTCTCGCGCTCCCCGAGGGACGACTCGCGGTCGGTGACCGTCTGGATCGTTCGGTCGAGGGCCGCCCCGCGTTGCGCGGCGTCGACCTGCTGCCGACCGAAGTCGGCGAGGCGGTCCTGGTACTCCCGGGCCGCGGCCTCGTACTGCGTGCGGCGGTCGTCCGCGGCCTTCAGCCGGTCGGCGAGGCTCGCCTCCCGCTGCGCGACCCCGGTCTCGCGGGCCGCGATCAGCGCGAGCTTCTCGGTCGCCTGCCGGAGCGCGTCGGTGGCGGCCTTCTCGCGTTCGGCGACCTCGCGGGCCCGTCGTCCGAGGACGACGTTCTGCTCGTCGAGGGTCGTCTTGAGATGCTGCAGGCGGGCCTCCCGCTGGGCCGCGTCGCCGACCCCGCCCGTCGCCCCGATGGCGCGCGGGCCGCCCGCCGGGCCTTTCGCCGCCAGGTCGCCTTCGCGCCGCAACAGGTCGGCGGTCTTCTCGTCGAGCTGCTTGCGGCGCGCCTCCAGGCGCGCCTCGGTCTCGGCCGCTCCGTCCAGCCGTCGCTTCAGCTCCTGCTGACGCTGGGAGATGTCGGTGTCCCGGCGCGCCTGCTCGCCCTCGCGCTGGGCGACCCGCTGTTCGCGGGCGGAGATCTGGGGAAGCTGGCGGGCGATCTCCTGCTCGCGCAGCTCGACCGCCTTGAGCCGATCGGAGATCGTCCGCTCGCTCCCCTCGACCTCGGCGATCTTGCCGGCGAGCTCGCGGTCCTTGCGGTCCAGATCCTCGGAGCGGGCGCGGTCGCGGGCGGCCCGGCCGTCCAGCTCCTTCCGGGCCTCCGCCATCTGCAGCTCCTGCCGGCGGAGACCGCTCTCGGCCGTCTCGACGTCGGCCTCGCGGCGGACGAGCGTCGCTTCCCGGAACCGGAGCGCCTCCTCCTTCTGCCGCGTCTCGTCGGCGAGCCGCACGATCCGGCTTTGCCCTGAGGCGATCAGGGCGCTCTCGTGCGGGCCCGTGCCCGACGAGAGGAGGTGGAGGAACGACCCGCTCATCTGGTAGAAGATCGCGGAGACGAGCAGGGCGACGGCGATCGCGTCGGCCTCGGTGGACGTGCTCGTCGGCCGCTCGTAGATCAGGAGCGGGGTGAGGAGCGGAAGGAGGGCGGTGACCGTCCCGGCCCACTGCTGGCCGGTCCATTCGTTCCACGTCATCGAGAGGCCGAGGAACGCGAGGCTGATGCCGGCGAGCTCGAGCGGGAAGAACCACGGGAAGAGCGCCGTGTGGGCGACCGGGGCGGCGCCGGCGATGCGCAGGAAGTAGACGATCGTCAGGACGAGGTTGAGTCCGACCGCCGCGACGGTCGTCGAGAAGTGCGGCTCCCACGGCCACATCTGGAACGCCTCCCACTTCGAGTAGAGGCCGACCGCGGCGATCGCGAGCCCCGCGAGGGCGGGGATCAAGAGGAAGAACGACGGGCCGAGCGCGGCAAAGCGGGTCGCGCCGCCCGGAAGGGCGGGCAGGTGAGGGAACAGGAACAGCACGAGCATCCCGTCGAGCGCGAGCGCGGCGGAGATCCCGACCGCGTACAGATGGGTCGACCGGCCGATCTTGAGCTGAAGGAGGGCGTCCTCCTTCGCCATGTCGAGATCTTCCTTACCGGCGACCGTCACGCCGGGGGTCGCGCGCCCCGAGCGGGCGCCGCCCTTCGATTTCCGCATCGATCCCCGGCCCGATTAATGGAGCCCCGCGGGTCTTAATCATGACTCCCCGAGACGCGGCGGACCGCGAGTAATACGGCAGCGGCCCCCGGCCACCGATCGGGCTCCCGGCCGATCGTCTCCTCGACCTCGAGGAGATGCGCCCACGCCTTCGGTACCGGGCGGATGCGAGCGATCCGGTCCTGGTCGGGACCCAGGGCCGGGGCGACGGCGACACACTCCCGGAGCTCCCACCGAGGGGGGCGCCACCGCTCGAGCAGCTCGGCCGCCGAGAGCCGCTGAAAGCCCCGCTCCCGGTGACGACGCGGCTCCGGGACGAACTCCTCCCGTGCGATACGGGGCACGATCGCCCGCGGTGGCGCTTCGAACAGGCGGCCGACGGCCGACGGGGGAAGTCGAGCGAGATACCGGGACCGCTCGCCCGGACCTGGGGCGATCTCGGCAATCAGCGTCCCGGCAGGGCTCAGCAGCCGCTCCGCGGACTCCAGCACCCGCGTCGCATCGGCTCCGGCGAATCCGACGGCGTTCCCCAGCAGGGCGACCGTCCCGAAACGTTCGGCGACGAACGGGGGGCGCAGCGCGTCCGCGATCACCCGGTCGAGCAAAGCCCCGGGAGCCGGGACCGGGCCGGACGGTCGAAAACGCAACATCTCCCCGGAGAGGTCGAGCGCCACGCGACGGACATCCGGCCCTCCGAGCGAGGGAGCGAACCGGCCCGGCCCGGCGCCCAGGTCGATCGCCCAGCGACCTTCGCCGGGGTGACGGCGGAGGAACCGCTCCCGCAGTTCCCGGAACAGGTCCCGTTGCGGGGTACCCTCGTAGCGGTTCCACTCCCGCTCGGCGCGATACCGGTCGGTCGCGAGGAACCGCTCCCGGGTCGACGGGGTACTGGTGGGGGTCGTCGACCCCTCAGCGGAACGGGGTCGGACGCGGGCCCCGGACCGGGGGGGTCGGTTCGTCCGAGGGCCTCCCCTGGTGGTCACCGACCGTTCCCCTCGCGCCGCCGCGCGTCAGAGCCGACCGATTTATAGGGGACCCCCCATCGCGGCCGTGAGACGATGCCGTACTACGAGTGTCCGAAGTGCGGGGGCGGCTACGTGATCGACGTCCCCCCCAGCGCGCGACCGGTCTGCGACCGCGACGGCGCCCGGCTGAAGCGGACGAGCGACGCGTCGTACGAACGGAACGCCCGCGAGGACTGAGGCGGGCGCGCGCATGGCCGGCGCGGAGTCGCGGCTCGGACCGCTGGTCCATCGGGCCGTTCACCACGGGGCCCTGCTCTGGATCGTCGGCGCGGTGCAGTTCGTCGTAGCGATGGCGCTCGTCGAGTGGAAGTGGACGACCGCCTACAGCCTGAAGTCGAACTACATCAGCGACCTCGGCAACACGCAGTGCGGCGCCTGGCCGCACGCCAGCTCGTCGTACATCTGCTCGCCGTGGCACTCCGTCTTCAACGGGTCGATCATCGTCCTGGGCCTCCTCATCATCCTCGGCGCCCTGCTCCTCCGCTCGGCGTTCCCGTCCCGCTCGAGCCGAGCGGTCGGACTGCTCCTCGTGATCCTCACCGGCGTCGGGTCGATCGGCGTCGGGCTCTCCCCCGAGAACGTCAACCTCCAGGTCCACTCGATCTCCGCGCTGCTCTCCTTCGCGGCCGGCAATCTTGCGCTGATCGTCCTCGGCTTCGTGATGTTCCGGGACACCCGATGGGACGGCTACCGGGCGTACTCGATGTTCTCCGGCCTCATCGGGATCGTCGCCCTCGCGCTCTTCTCGACCCACACGTACCTTGGGCTCGGCGTCGGGGGCATGGAGCGACTGACCGTCGCCCCGCTCCTGCTGTGGCTCGTGGTCGTCTCGATCCACCTGCTCCGGATCCCGGCGTTCGCCCCCCGGATCATCCCGAAGTCGCCGGGCGTCTGACCCGACCGTCCGCGGACGGTTCCGCGAGGCGAGGGTCGTCGAGCTCGAACCGCTCCCCGCAGTCACCGCACGCAACGTAGCAGTGGACGTCCCCGCTGATCGGCTGGCCCAGCCGGCCCCCGCAGGCGGGGCACCGGGTCGGGGGTCCGCCGCTCCCCGACCCCGCCGGACCGGGCCCCGCCGGGGCCGGACCCATCTAGTCGACCTTGCCGAACGCGGCGATGTCGGCCGGCCCCTTCTTCTGGACGACCGGCGTCTCGCCCTGGACCTGCTTGCGGATCTGCTCGACCACGTCCGGGTTCGCGAGGGTCGTGATATCGCCGGTGTCCATCCGGTTCGAGATCCCCGCGAGGACCCGCCGCATGATCTTCCCGCTCCGGGTCTTCGGCATGTCGGGGACGATGTGGACGGTCTTCGGACGGGCGATCTTTCCGATCGACGTCTCGACCGCGAGCGTCACCTTCTGCGCGACCTCGGCGGGCGACGTCTTCGCCGTCGGCTTGAGAGCGATGTACACCTCCACGACCCGGCCCTTGAGCTCGTCGGCGACCGGCACGACCGCCGCCTCCGCGACCTCGGGGACGGTGAGGCAGGCCGACTCGATCTCCTTCGTCCCCAGGCGGTGGCCGGCGACGTTGATCACGTCGTCGATGCGGCCGAGGATCCGGTAGTAGCCGTCCGGCGCGAGGAGCGCCCCGTCCCCCGCGAAGTACGGCCAGTCGCGCCAGTCGGTGCTCTTCGGGTTCTTGTTGTACTTCTGGAAGTACTGCCGGACCATCCGGTCCGGATCGCCCCAGATCGTCTGCATCAGCCCGGGCCACGGGTTGCGGATGCAGATGTTGCCGGCCTTGTGCGAGCCGGCGGGGATCTCGTGGCCGTTCTCGTCGAGGATCACGGGGTGGATCCCGGGCATCCCCGGCCCCGCGCTCCCCGGTTTCATCCGGTCGATCCCGGGCTTGGTCGAGCAGAGGAAGCCGCCGGTCTCGGTCTGCCACCAGGTGTCGACGATCACGGCCTCGTCCTTGCCGACCGAGTGGTAGTACCACCGCCACGCTTCCGGCTCGATCGGCTCGCCGACCGTCGTCATGTGCTTGAAGCGGTAGTGGTACTTCTTCGGCTCGTCCGGCCCGAGCTTCCGCAGCTGCCGGATCGCGGTCGGCGAGGTGTGGAAGATGTTCACCCCGAGCCGCTCGGCGATCCGCCACGGGCGACCCGGGTCCGGGAACGTCGGCACCCCCTCGTACATCACGGTCGTCGCGGCGAGCGCCAGCGGTCCGTAGACGATGTACGAATGGCCCGTGATCCAGCCGATGTCGGCCATGCACCAGTAGACGTCCGTCGGGTGGATGTCCTGGATGAACTTCGACGTCCCCGCGACGTAGGCGAGGTACCCGCCGGTCGAGTGCTGACAGCCCTTCGGCTTGCCCGTCGTCCCGCTCGTGTACATCAGGAAGAACGGCGCCTCGGCGGGCATCGACACCGGTTCGACGCGCTTTCCGACGGTCTCCTTGAGCAGCTCCGCGACGAGGAAGTCGCGGCCCGGGACCATCGGCTGGGTCGTCAGGAGGCGGTCGCGGTACCGCTGCCAGACGAGGACCTTCTCCACGACGTGGCCCTCCGACTTCGCCGCGTCGATCGCGGCCTGGAGGCTCGCCTTGTGGTCGACGGTCTTGCCGTTCCTCCAGTAGCCGTCCATCGTGATCATCACTTTGCTGCCGGAGTCGGCGGCGCGTCGGCCGGCCGCCTCGCCGCTGAAGCCGCCGAAGACGACCGAGTGGACCACGCCCAGCCGGGCGCACGCGAGCATCGTGACCGGCAGCTCCGGGACCATCGGCATGTGGATCGTCACCCGGTCGCCGGCCTTGAGGTGGCAGAAGTCGCGGAGGACGGCGGCGAACTCGTTGACGCGGACCCACAGCTCCTGGAACGTGATCGCCACCGGGGGCTCCTCCTCCGGTTCGCCCTGGAAGACGATCGCCGCCTTGGTGCGGTAGAGCGGGAGGTGCCGGTCGATGCAGTTCGCCGAGACGTTCAGTTTCCCGCCGACGAACCACTTGTAGAACGGCGCGTGGCTCGCGTCGAGTGTCGTGTGCCAGTACTGGTCCCACGTCAGGAGGTCGGCGTACTCGCGGAAGCATTCCGGGAACCGATCGAGCCCGAACCGCTCCATCACGGTCGGGTCGGTGAGGTTCGCCTGTCCGATGAATTTCGGAGGCGGGGCGAAGTACTCCTCCTCCTTCCAATGGACGGCGATCTCGGCCTCGGTCAGGTTCCCCGGAGCTTCCTTCTCCCGCGCGTCGCTCTCCGACATTCGAGAACTCCTCGCCGTGTGCCAGCGTCGCACGGTATTTACTGATTACCAAACTCCGCCGGAAAACGACGTTCCCACCCCCGGACCGCGCGAGTTCGGCGTGGACCTCCCGCGACGAGCGCAGTGGGCCGGCCGGTGGGCGCAGAGCCGGGCGGGGGCGGTTCGAACGCTTAATGGCCCCCTACGCCTAGGCGGACCCTCGGAGCCTCATGCCCGGAACGGGTCATCCGGCCGACCGGCCCGAGAAGACGGTGCACCTGAGGATCGACCCGAATGACGAGTCCACCACGCTCGAGGACGTCCTCTCGCGGATCTCCGAACTCCAGCGGAAGCACCCCGACCGGGAGGTCTTCTTCGACGGCGACGAGTACGCCATCTGCTCCCGGCCGAAGCGGGCGAAAGCCACGGCCACCCACTGACGCGGCGCCGCTCGGCTCCCCGCTCCTCCTGCTGAACCTGAAGACGTACCCGGACTGTCTCGGGGAGCGCGCCATCCAGATCGCCCGCCACCTCGCCCAGCTCGGCTCGGAGATCGGGGCCGCGACGGCGATCGCCCCCGCGACGCCGGACCTCGGGACGATCGCCCGGGCGGTCATGATCCCGGTCCTCGCTCAGCACGTCGACCCGGTCGATCCGGGCGCGCGGACGGGGACCACGCCGGCGGAGGCGATCCAGGCGGTCGGAGCCCGGGGCAGCCTCGTCAACCACTCGGAGCGGCCGGTCGGGCCGTCCGAGGCCGCCGCGGCGGTCCGGCGTCTCGGCCGAGCCGGGCTGGTCGCGGTCGTCTGCGCGGGCACGATCGAGCGGGCCCGCGCCCTGGCGGGCCTCCGACCCCCGTACCTCGCGATCGAGCCGCCCGAGCTGATCGGGGGGGACCGCGCGGTCTCGACGGCGAGGCCCGAGATCGTCGCCGGCACGGTCGAGGCAGTGCGCGCGGTGGCGCCCGGGACCCGCGTCCTCTGCGGGGCCGGCGTGCACGACCGACGGGACGTGGCGCGCGCGATCGAGCTCGGCGCCGACGGCGTGCTGGTCGCCAGCGCGGTCGCTCGGGCGGCGGACCCCCGGTCCGCGATCGCCGAACTCCTGGCCGGATTCTAGTCGGCCGCCCGGTCGCACGGCCCGTCGGCTCGCCGCATCGCCGGCTTCATCTGCCCTCTCCCGGTGGGCACCCCGCGCGGACGGGCGTAAGGGAAGTGCGATGACGACCCCGGCTCAGCCGCGTCGGAAACGGCGCGCGGGACGACCGCATCCGCGAACGCCGGCCGCGCGGGGGCGCGGTCGCCCGGTCGTCCGGGGGGAGCGGCGGAAGTCGCACGACGCCGAGGCGCTGGACGCGGCCCTGCCCCGCGTGATCCCTCTCAGGGGACCCGCGGTTCGCGGCACGACGACCGGGGCCGGGAGCGGCGAACGGCCGCTCGAGATCGTGATGGTCGGCTGGGAGTTCCCGCCCAGCCACACCGGCGGGCTGGGCGTGCACTGCTACGAGATCTGCCGGGAGGTCGCGAAGCTCGGACACCGGATCACCTTCCTGTCGCCGTTCGCCGGCCCGTTCACGCCGGTCGAGGGGGTGACGTTCCGTCATCCGGGCGACCGCGTCGGCGGCTCCCCGCGGGAGTTCCCGCCAGCGTACTGGTCCGGGGAACTGCCGGGGTCGCCGTTCGCGGACGGGATCGACGGGTACAACGCGTGGATTGCGGGCCTGGTCCTGGAGCGGCGGCCGGACGTCGTGCACGTTCACGACTGGTTCGGGACCCGGGGCGCCGTCGAGCTGACACGGCGGATCCGCGTGCCGCTCGTGATGACCGTCCACTCGACGGAGTACGACCGATCGCTCGGGCACCCATGGAAGCACATCCTCGACCGCGAGCAGGCCGGCATCTCCGGCGCGTCCCGCGTGATCGCGGTCAGCCAGCACCTGCGGATGCAGCTAATCGAGCGGTACCGGGCCGAGCCGGGGCGGGTCGCCGTCATCTACAATGCGGTCCGGCCGAGCGAGCGGCTCGCCGAGATCGACCCGAAGCGCCGCGTCGTCCTGTACGTCGGGCGGCTCGCCGTGATGAAGGGGGTCGACACGTTCCTGCGGGCGGCCGCCGCGGTCGCCGGCGTCCTCCCCGACGTGCTGTTCGTGATCGCCGGCGAGGGCCCCGAGTACGGCCGGCTCGTCGAGCTCGCGGCCCGGCTCGGGATCGGCGAGCGGGTGATGTTCTTGGGGAAGGTCTCCGACGACGAGCGCGAGCTGCTGCTCGCCGGCGCCTCCGTCTTCGTCCTCCCGTCGGTCGTCGAGCCGTTCGGGATCGCGGCGCTCGAGGCGATGGCCGCCGGGGTCCCGACGATCGTCTCGAAGACGAGCGGGGTCGCGGAGATCTCGAACGGCACGTTCCGGGTCGACTTCTGGGACGTCGACGAGTTCGCGAGCCGGATCTCCGAGCTGCTGGAGTATCCGACGCTCCGCCAAGCGATGGGCGAGCAGGGGCAGTGGGAGGCGCTGCGCGCCGGCTGGCCGGAGCGGGCGGTCGAGACCCTGGCGGTCTACCGGGAGGCGATGCGGGCCGGCCCGCGACGGGCGTGAAGATCGTCCTGTACCTCCACCTTCACCAGCCGTGGCGGCTGGCCCGGTTCCGGTTCCTCGACCTCGGGTCGGGCCGGTCATACTTCGACCTCGACCGCAACCTCTCGATCTTCCGGGGGATCGCCGACCGATGCTACCGGCCGACGATGGACCGGCTCGCCCGGGCCCTCGAGGAGCACCCGGAGTTCCGGTTGAGCCTCTCGATCACCGGGACGTTCGTCGAGCAGGCGAGGCTCGCCGCCCCCGACGTCCTCGATCGGGTGCGGGCGCTCGTCCGCACGGGACGGGTCTCGCTCGTCGCCGAGACGTACTTCCACTCGCTCGCGTTCCTGCTGCCCTCCCCCGAGCTCGCGGAGGAGGTTGCGATGCACCGCGAGCTGCTGCAGCAGGAGTTCGGGGTCTCCCCGAAGGTCCTCCGCATGACCGAGCTCGCCTACTCGGACGACCTCGCCCGGTTCGCCGAGTCGGCCCGCTACCAGGGGATGCTCGCCGAAGGGTGGGAGCGGGCGCTCCGCGGCCAGCCTCCGACCCACCGGTACTGCGCGGCCCCGGCGCCGACCGTCCGGCTGCTCCTCCGCCACTACCCGCTCAGCGACGACGTCGGATTCCGGTTCTCCGCGAAGGGGTGGAGCGAGTTCCCGCTGACCGCCGAGAAGTACGCTCGATGGATCGCCGCGACCCCGGGGGAGCTGGTGGGGCTGTTCATGGACTTCGAGACGTTCGGGGAGCATCATCCCGCGTCGTCGGGGATCTTCGAGTTCCTGAGCGCCTTCCCCCGGGAGGTCGCGCGCCACCCGGAGCTCGGCTGGGCGACGGTCGAAGAGGCGGTCGAAGGGGCGCCACGCGCTCCGATCAGCGTCCCGTACACCATGAGCTGGGCCGACCAGAACCGCGACCTCGGTGCCTGGCTGGGGAACGACCTGCAGCGGTCGGCGTTCGAGGCCGCGAAGAAGGTGGGAGTGCTCGCTCGTCAGACGGACGACCCGCAGATCCTGACCGACTGGCGGAAGCTCCTCACCTCGGACCATTTTTACTACATGTATGTGAGCGGCCACGGCGCCGACCAGGGCGTCCATCAGTACTTCTCGAGCTACGAGAGCCCGTACGACGCCTACGCGAACTACATGAACGCGCTCACCGACCTTCGGCGCCGCGCCCTCGAGCGGCTGGGCGTCCCGGTCCTCAAGTGACCCGGGGAAGTCTTCTTCCCGTCGCGCGCTTCGACCGGGGGAGAGGGATCGATCGATGGTCGCGCGGTCGAGGGGCCCCAGCGGTCGCCGGTTCGACTTCCACTCCCACACCTACCTCACCGACGGCAACGAGTCGGCGACGTCGATGTGGCTCGCGGCCTCCCGCCTCGACCACCGCCTGCTGGCGATCACCGACCATGTCGCGCTCGAGGACCCGGGACGGATCCTCGGCCAGCTGCACGCCGAGTCCGCGGCGTTCACGGACGGGCCGATGGCGACGCTCGTCGGCGTCGAGCTGACCCTGCTGCCGCCCCGCCGGATCGCCGTGACCGCGCGTCGCGCCCGGTCGGCGGGGGCGCAGATCGTGATCGTGCACGGGGAGACCACCGCCGAGTACGTCCCCGTGGGCACGAACCGGGCCGCAATCGATTCCGGGCAGGTCGACGTCCTCGCCCATCCGGGGTTCCTGACCGAGCGGGAGGCGGAGCTCGCCGCGGCGAACGGGGTCGCCCTCGAGATCTCCGGCCGCTCGCTCCACAGCCGGACGAACGGCCATGTCGCCCGCCTCGCCCTCGCCGCCGGCGCCGACGTCGTCGTCGACTCCGACGCGCACTCCCCAAGCCAGCTGCTCGACTACGAAACGGCCGCGATGCTCGCGCGGGGGGCGGGACTGACGCCCGGTCAGTGCCGCGTCGCGCTGGAGCGGGCTCCGCTGCAGGTCCTTCGCCGGTGCCGGGGTCGTTGAGCCGCGCCAAGCCGCCGCGGCGGCCGACCCCGCCCGCGTATGGATGGAACCGTTAAAGAAGCGGGGCGGCCACCGTCCCGGCGGAGCGACCGGCGGGGCGGACGCTCCTTGAGCGCATCCGATCGATGATCACCCAGGTCACGGGGAACGGGCGCCTCCTCCTCACGGTCAACGAGAACGGCGACTGGAACGAGCTGTTCTACCCGTACCCGGGCCAGTTCCAGCAGCTCCGCGAGGCCCGCCTCGGCCTCTACGACGTCGCCGCCGCGAAGTTCGGCTGGCTCCGCTCCGGCAACGGCCACGAGGTCTCGCAGCAGCCGCACGGGCCCGGCCACCTGCCGGAGTCGATCTGGCACACGCACGGGATCACCATCTCCGTTCGTGACCACGTTCACCCGAACCACGACCTGGTCGCGCGGGTGTTCCGGATCCGCGCCGACCCGCCCCGGCCCGTCCGCCTGTTCGCCTACCACGCGTTCCAGATCGCCGAGTCGATGTACCAGGACACCGCGTACGTCGACCCCGCCGGCCCCTCGCTGATGCACTACAAGCGCGGATTCTTCTTCGAATTCTTCTCGAACCCCCCGTTCACCCACGCCGTCTGCGGCGAGCACACGCTGAAGGGACTGCAGGGAACGTACGTCGACGCCGAGGACGGCCATCTGCAGGGTCGCCCCGTCGCCCACGGGGCGGCGGACAGCGTGATGCAGTGGGACGTCGCGCCGGTCGAGGGGGGGGAGAGCGAGATCCAGCTGTTCATGGCCGCCGGACGAAGCCTGCCGGCGGTCCACGAGGTGCGACGGTACGTCGTGCAGGGCGGACCGGCCCGGTTCGTCCGCGAGTCGGAGCGGTTCTGGGAGACGTGGGTCGGGCGGCGTCTTCCGAACCCGCCGGCCGACCTCTCGCCCCGCGCCCGGGAGCTGTACCGGGCCAGCGTGCTCGTGATGCGCCACTGTGCCGGGACGAGCGGGGCGATCATCGCCTCCCCCGACACCCGGTCGCTCGCGATGGCGGGGGACACGTACAACTACTGCTGGTGGCGCGACGGCGGCTACATCGCCAAGGCGATGGACGAGGCCGGGCTGTACGAGAACTCCGCGCAGTTCCTCGCCTTCGCGCAGCAGTGCCAGAATCCGGACGGCTCGTTCTTCCACCGGCACTTCCCCGACGGCGCGATCGGCAGCACCTGGCATCCGCCCCCGTTCCTGCAGATCGACCAGACCGCCACCGTCATCGCGGCGGCGTGGCACCACTTCAAGCGGAACGGCGACCCGGACGTACTCCTCCGGCACTGGCCGCTGGTGAAGGGGGCCGCGACGTTCCTCGCCGCGTTCCGCGATCCGGCGACCGGCCTCCCGTCCCCCAGCTTCGACCTCTGGGAGGAGCGGCTCGGGACCCACACCTACTCGGCCGCGGCGGTGGCGCACGGGCTCGAGCGCGCCTCGCGCATTGCCTCGGAGCTCGGGAAGGACCCGGCCGCGTGGAAGCGGGCGGGCGACGAGGTCCTGGCGGCCGCGCGCTCGCACCTGTGGGACGCCTCGCTCGGCCGATTCGTCCGGTCGGTCTCCCCGCGCGACGAGAAGATCGACGCGTCGATCCTGCTCGGGCTCAAGCTCGGACTGCTGCCGTGGGACGACCCCCGCGCAAGCTTGCTGGTCGACACGATCGAGAAGCGACTCTGGGTGCCGGGGATCGGCGGGTTGGCCCGGTACGAGGGCGATACGTACTACGGTCCGGAGAACCCGTGGATCATCTGCACGCTCTGGCTCGCCGAGGCGCGCCTGAGGCTGGGGGACCGGCAGCGGTGCCGCGACCTCATCGAGTGGGTCGCCGCGCGGGCCACGCCGACCCGGTTGCTCCCCGAGCAGGTCGACCGGAACACCGGGGAGCCGAAGAGCGCCACGCCCCTCACCTGGTCGCACTCGACGTTCGTCGACGTCGTCCACAAGTACGCCGAGTCGGAGAGCCGAGGGCAGGTCGCGGAGGAGTAGGGACGCGCCGCGGGCCTAGCTACTCGGCCGCGATCGCGTTGACGGCGTCGAACAAGCGAGTGGCGAGCGCCGGATCGCGGGAGACGTGGCTGCCCGGGCGGATCCGGCGGTCGGCGAAGTACTCCCCGGTGACCCCCCGGATCGAAGCGTCGGTGGCCACGAACACGGGGGTGTCGGCCCCGTGCTCGGGGGTCCGCCCGGCAATCCGGGCGGCGAACCGGACGAAGCGGGCGGTCCAGCCCCCGTTGTTCTGGGCGAACCCGGTCCGTACGAACCCGGGATGCACGGCGTTCACCGTCGGGCCGTCCGCGCCAAAGCGGCGGGCGAATTCGCGGGTGAGCAGGAGCAGCTCGAGCTTCGATCGACCGTAGGCGGTCCATCCCGAGTACCGCCGGCTCATCTGGAGGTCGCCCAGCACGATCCGCTGGCCGCGGTGAGCGCCCGACGAGATGTTCACGACCCGACCGCCGCGGACCGCGCGGAGCGAGGCCGCCAATCGCTCCGACAGGACGAACGGAGCGAGCACGTTGAGCGCGAACGTCCGCTCGAGCCCGTCGGGAGTGACGTCCCGGCGCGTGAATAGGGCCCCGGCGTTGTTCACCAGGACGCCGATCCCCGGGTAGCGTGCCGCGAGGAGCTCGGCGAGGCGTCGCTGCTCGGCGCGCAGCGCCAGGTCGGAAACCCCGACCGACTCGACGAGCGGATTCCCCGATCGTTCGGCGACCCCCCGCGCGACGTCCCGGGCTCGATCCTCGCCCCGGCCCACGACCACGGTCCGAGCGCCGGCCCGGGCCAGCCCCAGGGCGATCTCGAGCCCGATCCCCGACGTCGCCCCCGTGACGACCGCGACCGTTCCCTCCAAGGGCCGTGAGCGCGCCCCTCCCTCCATCGGTCCCCCGGTCAGGCGATCCGGTACTCCCTCCGTCGGGAGTCGTGCAGCACGATCGCCTCCTTCACCAGTCCCTGCTTCCGCAGCGACTCGAGAGCACTCTGGACGGTCCGGCGGGGAAGCCGGGAGAGGCGGACCAGCTGGCCCTGGTCGAGCCCGCGGTGTCGCTCGAGCAGGTAGAACAGGAACTTGGCCGCCGGGGGACCGCCGATCTCCTTTCCCTTGGGGGCGGCCGCCGCGGTGCTCGCGGCCAGCCCGAGACGCGCGGTCGCCAGCTGCGCCACGGAGGAGATCGCCACGCCCCCGATGTTGACGTCCTGACCGAGCTCCCGGAGGAGGTACGCCTGCTGGACCTCGAGCGGGGCCTCGAACAAGAGGTCGTCGTGGGGGCGGTCGTTGACGATCGCGCGGAGCCAGTCGTACTTGATCCCCGTGTCCGCGTCGTAGATCCCGCCCGCGCGTCCTCCCTCGGGGGCCGGGAGCGAGACCCGTCGCGGGGCGTAGCTCCGGGCCCGCCCGATCTGCGAGATCAGCTCCTGCAGTGAGAGCTGCTGCGAGGGGTCGCGGCCGCCGACCTCGATCACCATTCCGAGGCTGCGCGAGTTCACCGCGCGGGAGACCCGTTCCAGATGGGCGTCGCTGACGCCCGGTTGGCCCGCGGAGACCTCGATCAGGTCGAATCCGAGGCCACGGGCCTCGTCGAGGAACTGAGGCATGCGGTCCTGGACCGCGGCGTACTCGACCAGCTCGCTGCTGGTGGAGACGTCAATCCCGGAGTCGTGGTAGCGGCGGATGCGGTCCTTGAGACGGTCGCGCGCCACCAGCAGGGGGAGACCCCAGCCGATCCGCGCGATGTCGATGTACGGCGCGAGGTTCGCGAGCTCCTCCGGATGGAAGCCCGAAAGCCGGTCGAGGATCTCCGTGATCCCTCGGGTCCGAGGGCGGACCACCCGCACGGCATCCGCCGGAAAGAACGGTGCGCGATTGCGGGATCGACCGGCCGCTGCTTCCATCTGGGTCGCTCCTGCGCGATTTGTGCGCCCAATGTACTCCCCGGTCGGTATATCTGACCCCCGTGTCGAATCGCGAGGGTCGTTTCGGCCCGTGCGAGGGGAGACCCGACGTGTTGCTCGAGGAAGAGGACCGAGCGGGCGCCCCCGGTTCCTAGGCCAAACTTATTAGAAACGGTCCTTCCGCGCACCGATGGCCGAGTCTCCTTCTCGCGTCCTGGTTCTCGGACTCGACTCGGTTTCGCCGTGGCTCCTGTTCGATCGGTTCCTCCCCAAGATGCCGCGGATGCGGCAGCTCCTTGCCCGGTCTCGGTACGGGACCCTCCGAAGTATCGACCCCCCGATCACGGTGCCGGCCTGGGCGGTCATGTTCTCGGGGGTCGACCCCGGAACCCTCGGCGTGTACGGGTTCCGCCACCGCCGACCCGGCAGCTACTGGGACCAGTACATCCCAACCTCGAAGACGATCATGCGTCCGATGGTCTGGGACCGCCTTTCGCGCCTCGGGAAGCGGGTGTGCATCATCGGGATGCCCCCGGGGTATCCGCCCCCGCAGGTGAACGGGGTCTACATCTCCGACTTCCTCACGCCCGACAACGCCCAGGACTACGTTTCGCCCGCGCACCTGCGCCCGGAGATCGAGCGCGTCGCCGGAGGCTACACGTTCGACGTCACCTTCCGGGCGGACGACCGCGACCGGATCGGTCGCGAGCTGTTCGAGATGACGCAGAAGCACTTCGCGGTCGCCCGCCACCTCTGGTCGAAGGAGAAGTGGGACTTCTTCGCCCTCCACGAAATCGGGCCGGACCGGCTTCATCACACCTTCTGGAAGTTCTTCGACCCGACCCACCCCCGGTACGAGGCGAACCCGAAGTTCCTCGCGCTGGTGGACGACTACTATGCGATGCTGGACGCCGAGATCGGCCATCTGCTCGACCTGGTGGGCGACGACGTGCGGATCCTTGTGACGTCCGATCACGGGAGCCAGGCGATGCAGGGTTGCTTCTGCATCAACGAGTGGCTGATCCAGAAAGGCTACCTGACCCTCAAGGGCCCCCGGCCGAAGGCGGGGACCCCCATCGAGCAGGCGCCGATCGACTGGTCCAAGACGAGCGCCTGGGGGGCGGGCGGCTACTACGCGCGCATCTTCTACAACATCAAGGGCCGCGAGCCGACCGGGACGATCGCCCCGGCGGACGTGCCGGCGTTCGAGGCGAAGCTCTCGCAGGACCTGAAGCAGCTCAAGAAGCCCGACGGGCAGCCGCTCGCGGTCGACGTCCGGCTCCCCCGGAACATCTACAAGGAGGTCCGGGGCGATTCCCCGGACCTGATGGTCTACTTCGACAACGCCGCGTGGCGCTCGGCCGGTACGATCGGCTACGATTCCCTCTATCTCGCCGAAAACGACACCGGTCCCGACGATTCGGTCCACTCGTTCGAGGGGGTCTATGCCATCTCCGATCCGCCCTCCGGTCGAGGCAGCCGGGGACCCGAGGAACGGCTGATCGACATCGCGCCGACCGTGCTCTCGATCCTCGGGGTTCCGGTCCCTCCGGAAATGCAGGGTCGGCCGATCGCCAACGTCTGATCCTCCCTTCCGCGGACCGACCGCCTTCGAGGACGGTCCCCGTCCTGTTCTCGATCGGTCGCACCGGCCGGGATCCGGGACGTGCGTCCGGTTTCGTACGGGACCGGTTTCCGGCCCGGCAGAACGTTCATTACCATATACACATATGCATATGTGTGTCTTCCCGAAATATCGCCGTGCAGAAGGGGGTGTACGACCGATTGGTCCAGGAGAAAAGAGCCGGGGAGAGCTTCACCGAGCTGTTCCGGCGGCTCCTCGACCAGAAAGTCGGCGTGGATGAGGTGGCCGGAGCCTGGGGACGGGCTCAGGCGCCGAAGGATCGCCGGCGGCTGCGGGCGATCCGATCCGGAGGGAAGGGGACGTGAAGGCGCTCGATACCCCCGTCCTGCTGGCCCTTCTCGAGGGCGACCCGAAGGTACGAGCCCACCTGAAGCGGTGGAGGGGCGAGGAACTGGCGACGACGGAGACGAACCTCCTCGAGCTCGCCGTCCTCGCCGGTCAGGACGGCAGCCGGAGTCGCGGGAGCCGGGGAAGCTCTCTGGGACGGCTCCGACGCCGACTGACGGTGCTGCCCCTGGACGCTCGGGCCGGGGAAGAGATTCAACGGCGAGTCCAGCGGGGAGGCCCCCTCCCTCCCGCGACGGTCCTGGCGATGCTGGCGGCCCTGGAGACGAGCGGTTGCGAGGAGCTCCTGACCGACGATCCGGGCCAGATCCCTGGGAAGTGGAGGTTCCGGGTGACGAGAATCGGCAGAGATACTACCAAGAAAGGCAAGTAACGCATCTACAGATACCAATGTACGCAATCCATGGAAACAGCCAGGAACTGGCCAGTTCGCACGCAAACCCCACCCCTTTCGGGCCCACAAAACCCAGGATCCGCGGCCACGAGGGGGGAGCTGCGGCGTTACCTATCATGTGTAATGCTAATAGCGTTACACTGATTGCTTAGACGCTGGCGACCACACCTCGCACGGGGAGGGGCCGGGACCCCACGCACCCCCTCTCTCTGACGGCAAATTCGTATAACACGAGTTATACC
>Ga0335078_10001180_pt1 | contig 39550 bp, 35 predicted proteins | sample Lox_Sample_32_FD_206711 | JGI IMG/M metagenome (GOLD analysis project Ga0335078, IMG submission 206711) | Soil microbial communities from Loxahatchee National Wildlife Refuge, Florida, United States - Lox_Sample_3.2 | ecosystem: Environmental > Terrestrial > Soil > Wetlands | place: USA... | reverse complement strand
CAGTGGGACCCGAAATTCGACTAAAGAAACAGTGGGTGCGCTCGCTGATGGGCCTGAATTCGCTGCGCGTGGCTGCGGCGCTGGCTGCTGCCGTGGGCTGCATCGGGGCCTTGGTGCTCGCCGGCGCAGCCTCGCCCGATAAAGATCCCTCCCCGGGCAGCGCCATGCTGATCTTCCTGACCCTGGTCATGCTGGTTGCATTGGCGTGGAACGGAGTGAATTGGGCCCTTTCGCTGGCTTCGATTTTTACCGCGCAGGAACGCGATACCTTCAGCGCCCTGACAGCCGCGGTTGATTTCTATCGCCGCCACACCGGCCCCGTGCTCGCCGCGGGCACGTGGTTTGGTCTGGCGCATGTGGTTATCTTTTTTGTGGCAACTTCCGTGGTGGCGTTTCCTCTAGCGTTGGCGGGGTTTCTCCCGGCGGGCATGGTGCTGGGAGGCGTACTGCTGGTAACGCTGCTGTATTTCGCGGTCGCTGATTTTCTTCACGTGGGCCGGCTGGCCGCTTATATCTACATTCTGGAAGGCCCGGAGCGCCCACCCACGCCTTTGCAAGAAGCGGTTCCGCTGCGCCCGGCGAGAATGCCGCCGAAAGAAGAAGCTGCGGTCGATCGCGACGAGCTGATTCTCAGCGATGCATCGGGTGCGCCGCCTTCTGGATAGCAGTCGCGAGGTGTCCTATTTGCTAGCCACTGCGATCAGCAGCCAGCCGCTTCCACCGCGGATTCCGATGTTTCGAGCTGATTTCAGCTCGATCTCGCCGAAAGGATCCGCCCGCCCAGACCGCGCGATCTTCAGATCGCCCCATCCATACGCGCCGCAGGCCGCGCTCGAAAATATCCAGACTGCTTGCGGGCGGTCATAGCCCGGGCCGTCAGGACATCCTGCATCAGGATTGGGCGCAAGCTTTACCAGCACCGAATAGCCTTGCAGCCAAGTGCCGACGACGCCGGTGTGCGATGCTACTTGGCCCCGTCCGCGATTCACCACATCCCCGCCCACCTGCCGCGTTACCCACTGGCTGACGGGATCCACGTCCGAATTGATCTCGATGGGAGCTTGCGCTTCCGCCACGGCGGCCATGGAGGCCACGGCCAGCAGAGCAACTGTCAGCCGGATCGTGCGGTCGTGGTCCTCGATGGTGTCAAATTTCAGAACAATGCTGGCGCCTGATGATCCGGATTGCGACGACTCCGGCTTAGCGACGCTCACCACGTGTCCGTTGATGCGCGAGCCCGCATTGATTTTTCCGCCCGAGAGCAATGGCACATCCTGCATCACGCGGCCTTCGATCTTTTTGTCGGCTTCGCCTTTGGCGGTGTTCAGGCTCGAGTTGATCATTACGGGGACCACGGTTCCGGCGGGAAGCGTTTCGGCGAGGGCCACCGAAGAAAGAAAAAGGAGAGTGGCTAACCTGAACCCAATCATATTTGACATCGCAGCAAAACGTCCCGAATATATTGCTCTCTTTACACTGACTTGCCAATCTGAGAAACTCATCCGTGGAAACCCAATCTATCGTCGTTCTCGACTTTGGCGCGCAGTATTCGCAGCTCATCGCGCGCCGTATCCGCGAAGAAAAAGTTTTTTCGGTTGTTCTTCCCTGTAACGCTCCGCTCGAAGAGATTCGCACCTACTCGCCCATCGGCATTGTTCTCTCTGGCGGGCCGTGCTCGGTCTACGACGCGGACGCCCCCAACACCGACCGCCGCGTCTTTGAGCTGGGCGTGCCGGTGCTCGGCATCTGCTATGGCCTGCAACTGATGGTGCATGTGCTGGGCGGCAGAGTGAGTCCGGCAGACAAGCGCGAGTACGGACACGCGAAAGTGGACGTCATTGCTGAGTCGGAGCTCTTCCGTGGCTTGCCGAAGTCTCTCGAAGTCTGGATGTCGCATGGCGACGAAGCCGTAGACTTGCCGCCGGGATTTTCGCTGACAGGGAAGACCGCCAACGCGGTGGCCGCGATTCAGAATCCAGCGAAAAAGATGTTCGCCGTGCAGTTTCATCCGGAAGTTCATCACACCAAGCTGGGCAAAGAAGTTCTGCGCAATTTTGTGTTCGACATTTGCGGCGCGAAGCCTGATTGGACGCCGCAACATTTCATCGATGCGACCGCCGACAGTGTTCGCGAAACCGTAGGCAATGGCCGGGCCATCTGCGCGCTTTCCGGCGGCGTGGATTCGGCGGTTGCTGCTGTGCTCGTCGACCGCGCTCTGCGTGACGCGGGCAAGCATGGCCGGAGCGGAGCCCAAGGATCACGCTTGACCTGCGTATTCGTGAACAATGGTGTGCTGCGCAAGAATGAGTTCGAAAAAGTGCAACAGAATTTGCGTGGCAAGCTCGGTCTGCACGTTGATGCCGTCGACGCCACGGAGCGTTTCCTGAAAAAACTCGCCGGGGTCACCGATCCCGAGAAAAAACGCAAGATTATCGGCAACGAGTTCATCGCGGTTTTCGATGAAGAGGCCCACCGCATCGAGAAGGCCGAAGGCAAGGTTGATTTTCTCGTGCAGGGAACGCTTTATCCCGATGTGATCGAATCGCGTTCGGTGCGCGGGCCATCGCAGGTGATTAAATCGCACCACAACGTCGGCGGCTTGCCGGAGAAAATGAAGCTCAAACTGATCGAGCCGCTGAAAGAGCTGTTCAAGGACGAAGTCCGCCGCATTGGCCGCGACCTCGGCATGCCAGAAGAAATTCTTCAGCGCCAGCCATTTCCCGGGCCGGGCCTGGCGGTGCGGATTCTCGGCGAAGTCACGCCAGAACGACTGGCCATTCTGCGCGAATGCGATGACATCGTCGTCAGCGAAATCAAGAACGCCGGACTCTACACAAAAATCTGGCAGTCATTTGCTGTGCTTTTGCCGGTAATGTCAGTCGGCGTCATGGGCGACCAGCGAACTTATGCCTACACATGCGCCATCCGCGCCGTGCATTCAGAGGATGGCATGACCGCGGACTGGGTTCCGCTGCCACATGAAGTCCTGAAGAAAATGTCGAATCGAATCGTGAATGAAGTTAAAGGCGTGAACCGCGTGGTCTACGACGTGACCTCCAAGCCGCCGGGCACGATTGAGTGGGAGTAATGCGGCTCCTAGCCATTGGCTCATGGCTTTTGGCCAAACCTAGAACCCACGTGGGGACAGCCGCCCTCGGCTGTCCGACCGGAAAATCCTATTGCGCCGGCGCCGGCGGATATCTCAGAACTATATGGCCCCCCGGCATCTGTGCTGGCGAATAATCCGCTGGCACCTCGAACAGCGAATCATCCAGCGGAGCTTCCGATGACTCCAGCAGTTCGATCTTGCTCACGATCACGTTGCCTTCCGCCCGTTCCGTGGCAGTTAGCGAAATCGGCAAACCGTGAGGCATGATGCCCACGTGCTTGAAAATAAGATGGTCATGTCCACCGCCTGCGAATCCCAGTTCGAACCCTCCTACATGCGCGCCAGGAATGAGATTTTCACGCGGACTGCTCTCCCGGCAGTCCAGTCCGGGTAGATCGAGGTACCAGCCATCGACGACAGTCTGGGCCGGCTTGCGCGATGCGCCGTGGCTGGGATCGACCGTGATCGTGGTTTTGATATGGTTCGCGTCGTAACCGCCGAAGTCGCGCCGCTCACCTGTGTCCACCGAGGCGAACGTGATAGTCACGTCGGGACCAGTCACACCACTCCTGAAAGGGCGATGTTCAATATTCGTCAGCTCGCTCGAGTGCATGGTGAACGAACCGTATTTTTTCTCGCGCTGCCGCAGAATTATCTCCGTTCTCTGGTCACACTGAAAAACCACGGCGGTGAGTGGCTCCGGCCAACGCATTGCTTCGGAGTGGTGCTCCGTCCGCTGCCGCGCGCCTTTGAAGTACCAAGTGGTCACCGTGGGCGCCATCAGCCTGTGCGTTTCACGCGTTTTGATCGTCAGGTCGCGGAAGTTGGGTACCACGAGGGTGGATCGTGGCGAGGAAGCCAGAGCGGCCAGCAACAGAACCAACGGAGCGCGAAGCATAGGGAACCCCTCCCCGGCTCACGAGGTCAAGTCTATATGGTTAGTCAGAACAAGAAACGAGGCTTGCAGGTTGCCCGCAAGCCCCGAAAGCCACGTTTTATGCGCCAACCAGCGCCGGCTCGGCGTCATAAATCGGATACCATGGTGAAGCCGCTTTCAGGCGCTCATTCACATTGTTGATGTTCTTCACGCCTTCGTTCTGCAACCACTTGCGGAAGGCGTCCGCTCCCTGCTTGGCATAAACCGGAATGCCGTCTTTCCAGGTCGCACGGCCGCAAAGCACGCCATTGAACTTGACGCCTGATTCGGCGGCGAGTTCCAGCGCCTCGGTGAACTCCGCATTGCTCACGCCGGCGGAAAGATAAATAAACGGCTTGGTGGCCACGGCTGCCGCTTTGCGGAACAGGTCCATCGCTTCGTTTTTGCTATAAGATTTCTCTCCGACGAAAGCCTTCGCCCCTTCGACGAACTTCATGTTCACCGGTACTTCTACCTTGAGCACGTCCACGCCATATCGGTCTTTACTGAATTCCTTCATGCTCTCCAGAACGATCTGCGGCTTCTTTCTTGCATACTCCACGCCCTTCTCGTCGGCTCCTTCTTCATAGCCGACGAATTCCAGGAAAAATGGAATGTCATTGGCGCGGCACTCATCGCCGATGCGCTCCACCCATGCATGCTTGGTCTCGTTGACGTCCTTCGGGTCGAAGGGAGTGTAGTAGAGCAGGATCTTCACGCAATCGGCACCCGCTTCCTTCAGCCGGCGCGCTGACCAATGATCGAGCAGATCAGGCAGGCGGCCCGGTCCCGTTTTGTCGTAGCCGGTTTTCTCGTAAGCAAGCAAGAGGCCTGCGTTTTTGGCGCGACGCTTGGAGGCCGGCAAGCCCCACTCCGGATCGAGCAAAATCGCGCTGGCGTGTGGCGTCAGAACTTCCGTTACCAGCGACTTGAATTCTTCCATCATAGCGTCGCCCGCCGGCGATCCTTTCTCTTTGGCGAGCGCTTTTTGCAGTGAACCGCGTTGGTCCATGGCAGCGGCAGCAATCACGCCACGATGGTTAGAAACTCGTTTCAGGCCAGCTATTTTTCCCGGGGTAAGCTTCATGGATTCCTCCAGATGAGTGCGTGGGTACTTCATTGATGTTGAACTGCCCACATTGTAATACGTTCGGGGCGTCTCCCGAGGTACAGAAGCTTGTGATTGCCATCACAGCCGCCTTGGGCCGTCAGAGCGACACTCTAACTGGTCACCTGAGGTACAGGAGGTGACATATGAGGCTCGCAGTTGCAGTCTTTTATGTGATAGCGGCATTCTTCCTTATCTGGTTGACTTTACACAGCGAATTAGACGAAGAGCATAAATCGCACAGGGGCGCAGGCAAGCTCCCACCCATGAGCAAAGGCAAGTAAGGCAAGGCCCGAAATGGGACATCCTCGCGCGTGCCACTTTCGGGTTTTCCCCGGCAACTTAACCGGCCGCGTGGGAACAGCCGTCCTCGGTTGTCCGATCGAGGCGAAGCACGACGAGTTTCTGGCCTCTACCGCAGCGTCAACCCGCTCAGCACAGCCCGCTGCCTTTCAATCAGCGCCTGCACTCCCTGCTTCGCCAGCCCGAGCATTTTGCCGAGTTGATTCTCGTCAAACACCTGATGTTCCGCCGTCGCCTGCACTTCCACAAACTTCCCTCCCGCGGTCATCACGAAATTCATGTCCACATCGGCGCGGGAGTCTTCTTCATAGCAAAGGTCGAGCAGGATTTCTCCATCAACAATGCCCACACTTATCGCCGCCACATAGTCGCGCAAGGGAACCGACGGCAAGGTTTTGGCGACCACGAGTTTCTGAAGTGCCAGGCCTAAGGCGACAAACGCGCCGGTAATCGAAGCCGTGCGCGTTCCCCCATCGGCCTGGATGACGTCGCAATCGATCCAGATCGTCCTTTCGCCCAGCCGCGAGAGATCGGCAACCGCTCGTAACGAGCGGCCAATCAGCCGTTGAATCTCATGCGTCCGCCCACTGGGCCGGCCCTTGCTTACTTCGCGCGGCGTGCGCGTCAATGTTGACCGCGGCAGCATGCCGTATTCGCTCGAAATCCAGCCTTTGCCGCTGTTCCGCAGGAACTGTGGAACGGTTTCCTCCACTGAAGCCGTGCAGATGACGCGTGTATTTCCCACCTCGATCAACGCCGAGCCCTCCGCCGTCATGATGTAGTCGGGCGTGATTTTGACCGGCCGCATCTGATCCGCCTTGCGATTCTCTGAGCGAAAAATCATGGCTCGTGGATTGTAAATGAAGAGGTTGCGGCCAATCAGAATGCTGTTGACTATTAGATATATCGTACGATATAAATAAAGTCATATCGCATCTCGGCTAGGAGGCCATATGTATCGGGGATGTGGAACTTGGTTGGCTGGCGGCAGTTGGGCGCCGTTTGCGGCAGCGTTTTTCCCCTGGGCTGGAGGGCGCTGGGGGCGCTGGAGCCGTTTCTTTGAACAGGGCGAGGTGCGTCTTGCCCTATTGTCATTGCTCGAGAAAGGCCCGAAGCATGGCTATGAGCTGATGAAAGACCTGGAAGCGCGTTCCGGCGGAATCTACCGGGCCAGCGCAGGAGCCATCTATCCCGTGCTCCAGCAACTGGAAGACGAAGGCATGGTGACTTCCGAACAAGCCGAGGGCAAGCGGACCTATCGGCTTACCGACGATGGACGGAAAGAACTGGAGCGGGAAGCTGAATCCGTAAAGCGTATTTGGCAGCGTGCCGAGCAATGGCAAGGCTGGGGTCCATGGATGGGCGCTGAAGCCGCCGAAGTGGCCCGTCCTGCGGCAGAGGTTATGAAAGCGGCCTTTCGCGCGGCTACACGCGGCGCAATTGATTCTCAGCGGGCCAAGAAAATCCGCGAGATTCTCGAACGCGCGCTGCGGGAGATCGAGGCGATCGACAAACAATAGGAAAAACTACGGCGCCGCGAGCTGCCCAGCGAGCTGGTTGACAGCGGAAACGTCATAGAAGCAAGACAGGTCTGCATGTCCGGCGAGGGTTTCGCGCTCCTTGCCATCCACCAGAATTTTAAGCCGGGCGATCCCTGGAATGTTGGCCGCCAGTGTTTCGGTCAAGGAGGCAACCGTGAGTTCCTCGACCAAAACGCCTGAGCGGTGCCCGTTGGCGAAGGCGGCGTTTAGGTCGATTACCGCCAATCCGGGATCCACGAGATAAATTTCGCGAATCTCCGAACCTGGAGCCAGCGGGTGCGGCGATGACTTCCGCAAGTACAAGTCCAGCAATGCACTCAGCAACTCCTGGGCGCGTTGTTGGCGGCCGGCGGGCAAGGGAATGTTTGCGCCCTGTGCCCGCAACACGCCGGGATCATCGAAGGCCACATAGAGGGTTACCGGCTCCGTCGGCCCTTGCACTGGCGGCGCCAACGGACGGCTATAGGCCGCCGAAGATTCCATTTGCTTGACCCGCCCACGCATTTGCCACAGATAGGCTCCTGCGACAAAAGCGGCCACCAGCATGACGACGCTGCCGATAATCAAGTGCCGGGGAATCATTGTGCAGGCCCTAGCTTATTCCGCATATTGGCAATTCCGGTAGCCACGGTTTCCGCGATCATCTGTTGATAAGCGACTGAGTTGAGATCGGCGACCGACGCACCTGGCGGCGCGACTTCAATGGCCACCGCCGGCGTCGTGATGTTGTTTAGAGGACGCAAAGGCGCTATCAGCTTGCGCACCGGAACCTTCCGAGTTTGGAACTCCGTGGCCAGACTGTCCGCTGCCGCTTGACTGGCGGAAAGGAAAGATGACTGCGCGGTCTCCCAATCCAAAAACGGCCCGTGATTGTCTTCGCTGAACGGCAGCATCGCAGTATAGAAACGGACGCCATTGCCCTCTGAACTCGCGTGAAAACAGATGTAGATCGCCGGGTGAGTCCGGTTCGCAACGTTCGCGCGTTCATCGAGAGTGATCGTCGTATCTCCGTCGCGAACCAGCAACGTGGCCATTCCCCGCGCTACCATGGCCTGCCGCAGTTGACGGGCCAGTGCAAGAGTTACGTCTTTCTCCGCCAAATTCGCATCCAAAACCGCGCCGCGTTCGTCGCCGCCATGACTGGCATCGACGACCGCGAAATACTGCGGCTGCGAAATGGCGGGAGCTTCGACAGCCCCCGCTGATGGCACGGGAACAACCGGCTGGGGAGGATTCTGACTTGAAGATGAAGCCGGTATTTGCGGGTTGTTTTGCGCAGCCGCACGCGCAGTCTGGGGGGCGGAAGAAATCGTGATCCTACGCCCATTATTGCTGAAACTGGCGAGCAACGGCACCGTGCCGTTGACCACAATCTCAGCTGCGCCGTTGCTCTCGTTGTACGCAGCCGAGGGAATCTCGCGGTTGTCGAAGGTGAGCACCGGAGTTCCCGGAGGCAGCAGCGGTTCACGGGTGAACGTCATGCGCAGCTTGCCCGGCTCGGTGGAGATGGTTGGATTTACCGGGGAAGAAAACTCAATCACCAGATTCGCAGGATTATTGCCCGCTTGGGCCGTGAAGTGCACGCCGGCATTCCCGATGAACAGGCGGCGGGAATTTTCGTTGTAACGGATCGAAGTCTCTAGAAACCGGGAGAGCAGAACGCTCAGCGAGCTTACAGGAATCAGTCCGCGGCCATTTTCCAGAAGAAATCTGTCCGGCAGGGCGAACTCCCGTCCATGAATGCGCGCCCGGCTGCTGCCGTTCGTGAACTCGCCTTCCACTTTGTCGTAGCGTATTTTCCAGTGCAGTCCGTCGGTCTTGAGGCTGACCTTGCCCATCGGTTCAAGGACCTCCCGCAGAGCTACATAATCCTGCCCGTTACGCTCATCTACGGCGAGTATGTAGCTCTTGGAGGGGGAATAAATGGCGATTTTCTTTTGTTCGGCAGGAGAACCGGGCAGAAGCCCGGCGCAGGCGAACAGCAACAGCGCGATCACGATGGATCGGGGAACGAGATGAAAGAAAATGGAACAAATCAAAGGCGGCGGAGATTCAGTCCAAAGCATAGATCGTCAGGCCGCTGAGCAGCTTAGGATAGAAATCCGTCGACTTCTGCGGCAAGACTTCTCCGGCCAATGCGATCTCCTGCACCTGCTGCATGGCCACGGGATTCATCAGAAACGCCACGTTGGCCTCTCCGCCTCGCACTTGGTTGAGGGCCTCGACCGTATCCCGAATATAGCGAATGTTCTCCTGATTGCGAATGGATTCCTTCGACAAGCCAAGCGCGTTCTCCAGGACGATCTGGTGGAGTTGGACCACGTCCAGAGCTTGCTGCCGCAACGACCATCCCGGGAACAATCCGGGGTCAGCCACCTTGGGCCGGTCGAAAAGAAATACGCGATTCGCACTTACCGCCAGCATCGCTGTCCCCATGCGCCCAGCCTCCCGCAGGATGACCCGGGCACGCTCGGCGTCGATCGAAGCGTCGACCTCCTCGACGCTGAAATAGCTGCGGCCGGCATGGCGCAGGGAATCGGCAGAAAAGTTTGCCAGGCCGTGCACCACGCGATGGGTCGGCAGAATCACCAGGCCCGGACTTTCCATCCGGACAAAGGTCATCATGACCTGTTCGTAAGGCGCTTCCTCCGTCGCCGCGAAAGTCTCGGAGGAACTTTCGGAGACCGCCGCGCTCTGGGCCGATCCCTTTTCAGCCTCGCGCCGCTCATTGCGGTAATTCAGTGCGGTCTCATAGCGGTGGTGGCCGTCGGCAATCACCAGCTTTTTGTCGCGCATCTTGCCGCGCACGAGGTCGACCAGGGCTGGGTTAGAAACCTTCCACACACGGTTCTGTACGCGATATTCGTCGCAGGTTTCGAGATCAGGACCGCCCTCGGGAGCCAAAAGACCCTCGATCTCACCTCCGGTATCGCTATACAACATAAAGAGTTGCCCAAAGTGGGCCCGGGTGGCCCGCAGTAGTTCAAGGCGGTCGGCTTTGGGCTTCGCCAGAGTCTGCTCATGACGAAAAACTATGCCCGAAGAATAATCTTCGAGCCGCCCCAGGGCGATGAATCCGTGCCGCTCCACTTCCTGCCTGCTACCCGGAGGCGTAAAGCGCTGGACATAAAGGTAGATCGAGGGATGTTCATCTTGCAGGAATACGCCCTGCCGGCGCCAATCGCTGAAAAAACCGGCAGCGCGAGAGTACGTATCGTCGCCGGAACGGTCGCCGGCTTGCTCTTTACCGAGAATGATGCGGACCAGATTAAAAGGACTGGCCGCATAGTAGGCTTCCTGCATCTCAGGGGTGATCTTGTCGTAGGGTTGCGTTACCACGTTTGAGATCGCAACCCGAGCGGGATCAAAGCGAAGCGCGCGGAATGGTGCGATGCGAGCCATACCCGAATGGAACCTGAGATTGTACAAGAAGGTTGCCTTGGTTGCTTTCGTCCCATGTGCACGGGAAAAAGGACTTGGCCCCCATGAGCAAATGTTTGCAGCCGAAATCTTCTCAAAAATCCAGAGGAAGAGAGCGAGAGACGAACTTCTTACAACTTCACTTTCGAACTGTGGTACTATCCGCTCCAATGAGGTAATTATGGCCCGCCATCAGGGGCGCGGGTCATCCCGCCCTTTCTTAGTTCGGTGCCGCCAGCTGGCTCTGCCATACTGCCGGAGATGGCATCTGCTGCCCGCCAAGCACACCTCAGCGGTTTTTTGCCTGGTTCAAATCTTCCTTATTTCTGTTCTGGCTTTATCGCTTTGGGCCCAGCTCCCGGTTGATGACGTGCACATCAGTCCGCGCGTGCCTCCTCCGCCGAAATCGGAAGTGGCAATCGTCGATCCTTCCCTAAACACCCACACCAAGCCGCTGAAGGTGGATGTCGACCTCGTGCTTGTCCCCGTCACTATCACCGATCCCATGAACCGACTGGTCACTGGCCTCGACAAAGAGAATTTCAACTTGTTTGAAGGCAAGGAACAGCAGGAGATTAAGACATTCTCCAGCGAGGACGCTCCGGTCTCCATTGGCGTGATCTTCGACATGAGCGGCAGCATGAGCAGCAAGATCGATCGTGCCCGCGAGGCCGTGGTGCAGTTCTTCAAGACCGCCAATCCCCAGGATGAGTTCTTCATGATCTGTTTCTCTGACCAGCCGGAGGAAGTTTCCGACTTCACCCAGTCGGTCGAGGATATTCAGGGCAAACTGGTTTACACCATCCCTAAGGGACGTACCGCATTGCTCGACGCTATTTATATGGGCGTAAGCAAAATGCGCCAGGCCAAGTATGCCAAGCGGGCGCTCTTGATCATTTCCGACGGCGGCGACAACCACAGCCGCTACACCGAAGGCGAGATCAAGTCCTTGGTGAAAGAAGCGGACGTTTTGATTTACGCCATTGGGATTTACGATCGCTACATGCCGACCGTGGAAGAACAGCTAGGCCCCGCGCTGCTGAGTGACATTACCGAACTTACCGGCGGCCGCGCCTTCACCATCGACAACCCAAACGACTTGGGCGACGTCGCCACCAAAATCGGTGTTGAACTACGCAACCAGTATGTTCTGGGCTATCGTCCCAAGAATGTGGCGCACGATGGCAAATGGCGTAAGATAAAAGTGAAGTTGATTCCACCCAAGGGATTACCGCCGCTCCGGGTTTATGCCAAAACCGGATACTATGCCCCGACGCAATAGGCTCGTTTTCTCCCTGGCAGTTTACTTCCTCATCGTAAGTTTGGGAGCTCGGGCTCAGAGTCCGGCGCCAGACAATTCCAAGACTAACGCGAACGTCCCCGCATCCCCCGAAACCCAGGGCCAGCCGGCCACACCTTCATCTCAGGACACCGGCGGCGAGGGCGGGACGTTCGTTTTCCATACCGGCGTCGACGAAGTGGTCCTGCACGCGACTGTAGTGGACGATCGGCAGCACATTGTCACCAATCTCGAACGCAACGCCTTTACGGTATTCGAGGATGGCAAACCGCAGACGATCACTTCTTTCCGCCATGAGGATATTCCCGTTGCCATGGGGATCGTGATCGATAACTCCGGCTCCATGCGGGAAAAGCGCGATCGCGTCAACAAGGCCGCTCTCAATCTGGTGCGCTCGAGCAATCCTCAGGACCAGGTTTTCATCGTCAACTTCAACGACGAGTATTATCTCGACCAGGATTTCACCAATAACATCGCGAAGCTAAAAGAAGCGCTGGAGAAAGTCGAGGCCCGCGGCGGCACCGCACTTTACGACGCGCTCGTTGCCTCTGCTGATCACTTGGCCAAGAACGGCAAGTTGCAGAAAAAAGTTCTGTTCGTGATTACCGACGGCGAGGACAATGCCAGTCAGGAAAATCTGGAACAGGCCGTACAACGGCTGCAAAGGGAAAATGGCCCGACGGTCTACGCTATCGGAATTTTAGGGGACGAAAGAGCCAAGCGCGCTCGCCGTGCTCTACAAACTTTGGCGGAACGCACCGGAGGAATCGCCTTTCTGCCCAAGACCGCCGATCAGGTTGACGAAATCAGCCGGACTGTCGCCCATGACATTCGTAATCAATACACCATCGGCTACAAGCCAACCACGCCCAAAAGCGCGGGCGGGTACCGCACCATTCATGTGGAGGCAAAGGCCCCCGGTTATCACAAGCTGATGGTGCGCACGCGCAGTGGCTATTATGCCGGCCAGGAACAAGCCGCCGGTGGGGAAACCAACGCAAACTAGACTCACCCGCGATTCCCTCCATGGCAATTGGTGGTGCCTTGCGTAACTACGTGCGCCTGCGGATTCAATTGACGCTCCGGCCTCGCCCTCGTACCCTGTAGAGTGCCCTCGACGAACAGCGCCGTCGGTTGCCTGCGCGTCACCGATGACATCACGCAACTGGTCGGCAACACTCCGCTACTTCGACTGAAAAAGCTTGTCCCCGCTGGTTCCGCTGAGGTCTACGTCAAGCTGGAATATCTGAATCCCGGAGGCAGCGTGAAAGACCGCGCCGCCGTCGGCATCATTCAGCGCGCTGAAGAGCGGGGCTTGCTGAAATCCGGCGGCATGATCGTCGAGGCCACCGCGGGCAACACAGGAATCGGCCTTGCCCTGATCGGAATCAATCGGGGCTATCGGGTCGTGGTCTTCATTCCCGAGGGTTTCTCGGAGGAAAAAGCCATGATCATGCGCGCCCTGGGCGCGGAAGTGCGACGCACTCCCGAAACCCAGGGCATGCAGGGAGCCATCGATCAGGCAAAGGCCCTCGCCACCAAAGAGCACGCGTTCCTTGCCGCACAATTCGACAATCCCGCCAACCCCGACTACCACTACGAAACCACCGCTGCCGAAATCTTCAAACAGATGGATGGCCGTCTCGATGCAGTCGTCATCGGATCCGGTACCGCAGGCACGTTCACCGGCGTGGCTCGTTATATGAAGGAGCGTTTGCCCGAAATGCTGGCGTTTGCGGTCGAAACCCAAGGCTCCGTGCTCGGCGGAGGCCCTCCCGGGAAGCACAAGGTCGAAGGCATCGGCAACACTTTTATCCCGGGGAATTTTGATCGCTCAGTTTGCGACGAAGTCATCAAGGTTATGGACGACGATGCCTTCACTACCGTGAAGAACCTCGCCGCGCGGGAAGGCGTGCTCTCCGGTTCCAGCGGCGGCGCGAATGTGTTCGGCGCATTGCAAGTTGCTAGGCGTCTTAGGGCAGGGAAGCGGGTCGTAACTTTGATCCCCGATTCCGCCGAGCGTTATTTATCGAAGAAGATTTTCGAAGGCGGAATCTAGCTCGGATTTCTCTGCGTTCTTCGCGAATGCTTCGCGTTCTCTGCAGGTAAAGGCTTTTTAATGTCGCGCTGAAGACCTACGCTGCATCGCCCTGTACGCCCTTGGCGTCCTTGTGTAGAATGTCCCGTTTCTGTTAAGTTCCCGTATATAAGGGAGACATCGATTTATGACATACGTGATCGCAGAACCCTGCATCGGCACCAAAGACACCGCCTGTGTGGACGCCTGCCCGGTGGATTGCATTCATCCCAAGAAAGATGAACCCGCCTTCGCCGAGGAGGAAATGCTCTACATCGATCCGGTGGAATGCATCGACTGCGGCGCCTGCGTGCCCGTGTGCCCGGTCTCCGCGATTTTCGCCCTCGACGACCTGCCGGAAAAGTGGAAGGCCTTTACCGAACGCAACGCCAAGTATTACGGGCGCTAGCGGACGGCCAAATCTTCTCTTGAAACTGTGATTGGTCTGCCTGCCAGATCTCTGCGTTGACTTGTTCGCTCAAGCACCCTAAGATTACACGGCCAGGGCGAACTTTATCTTGATCGGCCAAACCATCTCGCACTACCGCATCGTCGAAAAGCTCGGCGGCGGGGGCATGGGAGTGGTTTACAAAGCCGAAGACACTCGCCTGCATCGCTTCGTCGCCCTGAAATTCCTTCCCGATGAAGTCGCCAAAGACCCGCAGGCTTTGAGCCGCTTCCAGCGCGAGGCGCAGGCCGCCTCTGCCCTGAACCACCCCAACATCTGCACCATTTACGACATCGGTGAGCAAGGTGGCATGGCTTTCATCGCCATGGAGTTCCTTGACGGCGTGACGCTGAAGCACTTGATCACAAGTCGTCCGATGGAGCTCGAGACGATCCTCACTCTCGGCATCGAAATTGCCGATGCACTCGATGCGGCTCATGCTCAGGGCATCGTGCACCGCGACATCAAGCCCGCCAACATCTTCATCACCAAGCGGGGCCACGCCAAGATCCTCGACTTCGGACTGGCCAAAGTCATTCCTTCCACAAAGCCCGCAGAAGCCGGGGCTTCGCAAGCCACGGCCGCGGTCAGCGTCGCCGAGAATCTCACCAGTCCCGGGACCGCCGTCGGCACCGTCTCCTACATGTCGCCCGAGCAGGCTCGCGGCAAGGATCTCGACCCCCGCACTGATCTCTTTTCCTTTGGCGCGGTCTTGTATGAGATGTCCACGGGCACATTACCTTTTCGCGGCGAGACCTCGGCTGTGATTTTCGACGCCATCATGAATCGTGCGCCGATTCAGCCCGTGCGACTGAATCCCGACTTGCCGGCCAAGCTCGAAGAGATCATCAACAAGGCGCTCGAAAAAGACCGCAATCTGCGCTACCAGCATGCGGCTGATCTACGCACCGACTTGCAGCGCCTGAAGCGAGATTCCGATTCCGGCCGCGCCGCGGTGCAGAGTTCGGCCGCACAGAGTTCCGCCGGATCAAGCCCGTCAGTAGCAGGCGCCGGATCGCAAAGCGACCCGATCGCGGCAGCTTCCGGATCAGGAACTGTCCGGCCCGTGAGTTCCAGCCAGCACTTGCTTGCGGTCGCGCAGCCCGAATCTGCTCAGGCAGTTCCGGTCGCGCCTCCGCCTGCGGCTGGCGTGAGTTCGCGCCCGCGTTGGTTGATTCCCGTCGCAGCAGGGGCGGCGCTCGTTGTTATCCTCGCCGCTGGCCTGTTTTGGCGATCTTCCCACGCGCGTGCGCTGACCGAAAGAGATTCCATCCTGATCGCCGACTTCGTAAATACCACCAACGATTCCGTCTTTGATGGCACTCTGAAGAAGGCCCTGGCTGTCGATCTTTCTCAATCTCCTTTTCTCAACGTCCTTTCCGACCAGAAAGTTCGTCAGACGCTCGCCCTCATGGGTAAGTCTGCCGATCAGCGGGTGACGGCGGAAATCGGCCGCGAAATCTGCCAGCGCGATGGGGCGAAAGCGCTGCTCACTGGTTCCATCGCCAACGTCGGCAGCCAGTACATTCTTACTCTCGATGCCGTCAATGCCGCCACCGGCGATACTTTGGCTGAGCTGCAGGGAAGGGCTGACAGCAAAGAGCAGGTTCTCAAGACGCTCGATACGGTGAGCAATGAAATGCGCGGCAAGCTCGGCGAATCGCTGGCCTCGATTCAGAAATTCGACAAGCCGCTGGAAGAGGCCACAACATCGTCGCTCGAGGCCCTGAAGGCTTTCACCTTGGCCGACGCCAAGCATTCTGCCAGCGATGACCTTGGCTCAGTTCCTCTGTACAAACAGGCCATCGAACTCGATCCGAATTTCGCCGTGGCCTATGCTCGTCTGGCCACGGTCTACGGCAATTACGGCCAGGCGGATCTCTCGGAACAGTACCGCAAAAAAGCCTTTGATCTGAAAGATCGCGCCACCGAGCGCGAGAGACTCTATATCACTTCGCATTACTACTCAGACAGCGGTCAGCTGGAAAAGGGCATCTCGGAGTATGAGCTTTTCAAGCAGACCTATCCCCGCGAAGTGACGCCTTACGTCAATCTGGCTGTCACTTATAGTCAGCTGGGTGAGTTCCAGAAAAGCCTCGATTACGCCAAAGACGCCATGCGGATCGATCCAGATGAATCGCGTGGTTACGGGCAGGCTGCTTACATGTATGCGGCTCTTGGCCGTCCGGATGAAGGCAAAGCAGTGGCCAACGCCGGGCTGCAAAAAAATCCCGATTTCGCGTTTTTGCATGATGCTCTGGCGTACATCGGGCTTGTCCAGGGCGATATGGCCGCAATGCAGAAAGAAGAGGCGCTCCTGATCGGCAAACCCGACTTGGAATACAACATGAACTACCGCCACGGCGATATGGCGGCGTCGCACGGGCAACTCAAACAAGCCGAAGAGTTCTTCGGCAAAGCGCGGCAATTAGCCCAGCAGGTCCAAATCAAAGAGCTCGAGGCCGGCGCCTTGACCGAACAAGCCTCAGCGCTCGCTCTTTCCGGAGAGAACCAAGGCGCCATCGAGGCGGCCAACGTCGCCGTCGGCGTTGCCCCTGTCTTCTACATCAAACTCCAGGCCGCCAACTCGCTCGCCCTCGCTGGGCAGAGCAAGCGGGCGCTTGATCTCACTAGCGAAGCCATGCGCAGTCGCCCGGACGATACGCTGGTTCAGGCCATGTACGGGCCATGGGTGCAGGCGGTCGTCGCCCTGAGCAACGGTGATTCCGCTAAAGCCATTACGCTGCTGAGCTCGGCCACACCCTACGATAAAGGAACCACCGGTGTGCACTATGATCGTGGGCGGGCTTACCTGAAATCCAAGCAAACGGACAACGCGATTGCGGAATTTCAAAAAGTCCTCGCCCTGCACGACTCCGCAGCCGCCGATCCTCTGATGTCCCTGTCTCATCTTCAGCTCGCCCGTGCCTACGCGCTGTCGGGCGATTCCGCGAAAAGCCGCGCCGCCTATCAGGACTTCTTCGCTCTTTGGAAAGATGCCGATCCCGATGTGCCCGTCCTGAAAGAAGCCAAAGCCGAATACGGGAAGCTGAAGTAGCTTGTTAGTGGATGCTTCACCTTTGCGGAGTTTGAAGGGTGGTAGATCCACCACGACGGCTGCTCCATCTTTCTCGGTGTTCGAAAGGTGGGAACGTGACAGCCTACGGCTTAGAATCCTCCCATGCCGCTGAAGGAGTCCGAGGCTATCGTGCTGCGTACCTATCCGCTGCGTGAAGCAGATCTGCTGGCCACGCTCTTTACCCGGGCAGAAGGCAAAGTGCGTGGCGTGGCCCGAGCCGCGAAAAAATCCAAGCGGCGTTTCGGCGGCGCGCTCGAACCGCTTACCTACGTTAAGGTGTATTACGAAGACCGCGAGCGTCAGGAGCTAGCCCGCCTCGATTGGTGCGAAGTGCTCGAGTCGCCCTTGGCAACAGAAGTCACCTATCCCCGCGCCGTCGCACTAGCCCACGTCGCCGAATTACTCGACGAATTGCTTCCCGACCGGGAGGCCAACGACGCCATCTTCCGCCTCTCCCTTTCCGTTCTCGGCGGCTTGCGTGGGCCCGAGATCTGGGCGCCTCTCACCTACTTCGAACTCTGGCTTACCCGCCTCGTCGGGTTCTTGCCGGACTTGTCCGAATGCATTGTCTGCGGCCGCTCGCTCAACGGCAGCCGCGCCTATTTTCACGCCCTCGTCGACGGCTTGATGTGCATCGATGACAAGCGCCTCGCTTCCTCGGAAATCTCCAGCGAGTCGCGTGCCCTTGCGGCGCAGATGTTCCGCACGCCGCTCGAAAATCTTGCCTCGAAGTCCTGGCCCAAATCTCAGGCCGCCGACCTGCGCAAGTTTCTGATCCAAACTTTAGAGCGCCACATTGAGAAAAAGCTGATCACGGCTGGGATGCTCGAGAAAGTGCCGCAATGATGGCCGGGTAGCCCAGTCTAAGCAGCGACCCCGCCGGATTCACTGCCGACCGTCAAAGACTTCCCATCGGAGAGTGTAACCGTGACTGTCACGCCCGTTCCGTTCGATTCAACCGTCAGTTGGCCACCGAGTCCGCGCAGCCGCTCTCGCATTCCGGCAATACCCACACCGGATCCCCGATCCGATTCACGGATGCGCGCAAGTTGTTCCTTCGAAAGTCCACGACCGTTGTCGCTCACCTTGAGTTCGATGCCTGCTCCATTCTGAGCAAATTTAATACTGGCCGCCGTTGCTCCGGAGTGACGGTGAATGTTGGTCAAACTCTCTTGCAACACGCGAAAAAGCGCCAGTTCAATTCCTTCGGGAAGGCGATCCGCTCTTTCAGGCATGTCACAATTCACCTGAATGCCACTGCGCTTCGTGAAGCCCTCAACGAACCATCGCGTGGCGGACGTGAATCCGACTTCGTCGAGAAGCGGGGGATGCAATAAATATGAGGTAGTTCGTATTTCCTGAAGCGCTTCGTCTGTAAGAGCATTCAGATCATCGATAAGACGTTCGATTTGAGGGACGCTCGGTTCGGCCTGGCGGAGGTTCGCGAGGCTCATCTTGATCGCCGCGAGCGTCTGCCCCGCTGTATCGTGCAGATCGCGAGCGATGCGGCGACGTTCCTCGTCCTGGGCCACCATCAGATGAACCGATAGGCGACGCAGCTCCCGCTCAGCTTGCTTGCGAACCCCCATTTCGGACTCCAGGTTAGCCATCGCCTGCGAGAGTTGCGCTGTGCGTTCCCCAACTCTCTGTTCCAGCTTGTCCCGAGCCTCATTGAGCCGGAGTTGCTTCCTGCGGTTCGCTTCGCCAAGAGCAATTAGCGCAGGACAGACCAAAGCGCATGCCACAAGACCATGAATATCTCTTCGGTCCATGATCCCAAACGAGTTACGAGGATCCACGAACCAATACACGATTCCAGCCGTCCCAACGACCGCACTCAGAATCGATGGCCCCAGACCGCAAACCAGTGCGGAAAAGACCACGGCCAGGTAAATCGTCACGTAGAAGCCGGCGTGTCCGAGCACGGGTTCCAGAAGACCACGCAGCAGGATTGCTAGTACGCCGCTCGCGAGCGCAATCACGTAACGCTCCCAGACGCGCTCCTGAGCCAGCGGAGAGAGAAGCTTGGTGGGGCTCATAGAGAGGACAAACCCCTGAGGCAAACTGCCCCTGCGATCGTTCATTTTAGCACTATGAAAGTCGGTCACAGCCGGGATACTGGACAAGGGTGGACTCTAGAGTGTGTGACGCGGGCGTCTTCGGCCGAACGTCGCGCTTGGCAAGTCCACTTTCGTAGCTAGGCAACGTCGACGAAAGTGGACACACCCCCTGCTCCTAACTCTCGCCCCATCAATGGCCCCTTCCAAAGATCAACAACTTACGCCTTTAAGTTCTTGCAATCCAAAGTGTTCCACGTGGAACACTTAGCCGATTCGCTATTCCCGGGCCACCCGGCTGACGGCCCTCAACGCCTTCCGTTACAATCGTTTCTTAGCCACTGCACATTCCCGGGCACCGTGAATTCACCTAAAGCCAATCCGCCCACCTTTCAGGAACTTATCCTGCGCCTGCAAACCTTTTGGGCGCAGCGCGGGTGCGTGCTTCAGCAGCCCTACGATCTGGAGGTCGGCGCCGGCACCATGGCCCCGGAAACTTTTCTGCGCGTGCTTGGGCCGGAGCCGTACAAAGTCGCGTATGTGCAGCCCTCACGCCGGCCGGCCGACGGGCGCTATGGCGAGAATCCCAATCGTCTGTTTAAGCACATGCAACTGCAGGTGATTCTGAAGCCGCCGCCGGAAAACGTGCAGGAGCTTTACCTCGAATCGCTCGGCGCGATTGGAGTTGATCTGCGCCAGCACGACATCAAGTTTGAAGAAGACAACTGGGAATCGCCCACCTTGGGCGCATGGGGTATCGGCTGGCAGGTCATGCTCGATGGGCTGGAGATCACGCAGTTCACCTACTTCCAGCAGTGCGGCGGCGTCGACTTGAATCCAATTTCCGCAGAGCTGACGTATGGTTTGGAGCGCATCGCCGCGTTCCTCCAGGATGTGGATTCGATCTACGAAATCGTGTGGGCGCGCGATCCGGAGTCCGGTGCGGCGGTGAAATATGGCGAAGTCCGCCTGGCCGACGAGCTGCAGTTTTCCGTCTACAACTTCGAAATGGCAGATGTGGAGAAAACGTGGAAGCACTTTGAGTTGTGCGAAGCGGAGTGCAAGGCGCTACTGGAGCAGTATGCGCGAAGCTTCCAATCTCCCCGCCCCGTGCCCGGCGACGGGGAAGGCAAGTCAGCGGAGCCATCTGATGCAATTTGCGGCAAGAGCCGGTTTCCCCTGCTCGCGGCCTACGATCTTTGTCTCAAGTGCTCACATCTTTTCAACATTCTCGACGCACGCGGCGCAATTTCTGTGACCGAGCGTGTAGGCGTGATCGCGCGGGTACGGGCCCTGGCAGTTGGAATCGCGAAAGCATGGGTTGACCAGCAGAAGGACGAACCGGCGGCTGAAATGGAAGCGGAGCCCGCGCTTGAAAAAAAATCGAGGCCAAAAAAAGAAAGAATGACGCCGGTGGTGAGCTGAGTTGGTGATTTGGTGAGGACTGGAAAGACCTGTCATCCTGAGCGGAGTGGGAACTTCGCTTTGCGAAGTTCGCACGCAGTCGAAGGACCCCGCAGTTGCGGGCGGCGCGGAAGGCGTTGCAGGGAATTTATGATTCCTGGTTTGTGCATCGTGAGGATGGCTTGAATTGCCAGTAGCGATTCATGAAGGTCCGGGGCCTTTCGACTCCGTCTACCGATTCGCGAAGCGAATCGGTAGGTTCCGCTCAGGATGACAAGATGTAAAGGTTCGGAAACATGCCAGATTTTCTGCTTGAAGTCGGGTGCGAAGAGATTCCGGCGCGTATGATCGACGCGGCCTCAATCGAGCTGCGCCAGCGCGTCGCGAGACTTTTGGAGCAGGAAAGGCTGGGCGCCGGCGGTTCGGTCATCTGCTTTGACACACCCCGGCGTCTGGCGGTGCAAGCGAGTGGCGTTCCCGCGGCGCAGCCCGACGTCCGCGAGCAAATCACCGGGCCTTCGGTACAAGTCGCCTTCAACGGCGGCGAGCCGACTCCCGCCGCGCACGCTTTCGCTCGCAAGGCGGGAGTTGACGTTTCGCAGTTGGAACGAATCACGACGCCAAAAGGAGAGTATCTCGCCGCTACGGTCACCAAGAAAGGGCGTTCGACCGGGGAGATTCTCGCAGAAAATCTTTCCAAAGAAATCAGCTCGATCTATTGGCCGAAGAGCATGTACTGGCGCAAGCCGACGGAGCGCTTCGTACGCCCGGTGCGTTGGCTGGTGGCGATGCTCGACGGCGAAGTCATTCCGCTGGAGTTTGACGGCGTGCTGGCGGGCAACGAGTCGCGCGGGCACAGAATTCTTGCGGATAAGCGTGTGATCGTTCCCTCGGCAGGTGAAGCCTACGTCAAGGCATTGCGCGCCGCGAAAGTACTCGGCCGCGGCGATCGCGAAAAGCAGATTCGCAAAGATCTGGATGCGGCTACGCGCTCCACTCCCGGCGCGCGCTGGCGCGAAGACAAGAATCTTCTCGATACCGTCGTCAATCTCACCGAATGGCCTTCTGTAATTCTCGGCAACTTCGACGCCGAGTTCCTGGAGCTGCCGGAAGAAGTTCTGGTCACGGTGATGCGCGACCACCAGAAATATTTCGCCATCGAAGATACCAACGGCAAGCTGCTGCCACACTTTCTTGCGGTGCTCAACACCGAGGGAGACCCGCAAGGCATTATCCAGCACGGTCACGAGCGGGTTCTGCGGGCCCGCTTCAACGATGCGCGCTTCTTTTGGCGGACCGACCAAAAACATCCGCTGCGCGAGCGGGTGTCCTGGCTCAAGCACGTCACATTTCAGAAAGACCTGGGCAGCTATTATGAGAAGACCATGCGCGTGCAGCGCCTGTGCAGCTGGCTTTCCTCCATGATTCGGAAAAACGGCGTGGCCATTCGGCCGGGAGTTGTGCACAAAGCGGCCTGCTTGGCCAAAACCGACCTGACCACTGAGCTGGTGAAAGAGTTCACGGAACTACAGGGAATCGTTGGCGGGCTGTATGCGAAGGTGCAAGAGCTTGATCCTGACATGAAGCCCGACGCCCACGAGGCTGTGTCGATTGCCATCTACGATCAATACAAGCCCGAGTCGATGGAGGATTCAGTTCCGCGCACGGTCGAAGGCGCGGTGCTTTCCATCGCCGACAAGGCGGACAGCATCGCGGGAATGTTTGCCCTGGGCCTCCATCCCACGGGATCGAAAGATCCGTTTGCACTGCGCCGCCAGGCAAACGGAATTGTGAAAACCATCGCCGAGCACAAGCTGCCGATTGGACTGGAGAAATTATTTTCCTTGTCCAGGGAAGCCTATCGCGATTCGGCGGCAGAAAAGAAGTTCAAGGCTGAGACGGAATGGTCTGGAGCACTGCACGAGTTTTTCCGTGAGCGGTTGGCCTTTTACCTGCGCGATGCGCGACGGTACGCTTATGATGTGGTGAATGCCGCGCTAGCCGCTGGTTCTGACGATATCGTGGATGTGGTTGCGCGGGCCGAGGCGGTCAGCAAGGTTCGAGGGTCGGCGGATTTCGAATCGATCTGCGTCGCCTTTAAACGCATTGCCAACATTCTCCGGCAGGCCCGAACGAAGCCGATAACTGCTATCATTCCGATAGACAGCAGTCTCTTCACACAGCCAGAGCGCGAACTGTTTGAGGAAATGCGCCCCATAAATACCCAATTCCTAAAGCTGTCTAATCAGGGCAATTATTTAGAGGCAATCAGAGAGCTTTCTAAACTGCGGCCGTACGTCGATCAGTTTTTCGATAAAGTTCTAGTAATGGCACCCGAAGATAACCTAAGAGAGAATCGATTGGCCCTACTTGAGACGTTGAAGAACGGGTTCTCCACGATTGCCGATTTCTCTGAGATAGTGACGGAAGGCGTTAAAGAATCCTCAAAATAGAAAAGGACTCATCATGGCGACGCAAACTCTCCCCGAAACAATGGAAGTAAGCGAAAGCAAACCGGGAACGAAGTACGTTTATTTTTTTGGCAGCGGCAAAGCCGATGGTAACGGCAAGATGAAAGATGAGCTGGGCGGCAAGGGCGCCGGCCTGGCCGAGATGACGAACGCCAACCTTCCTGTGCCTCCAGGATTCACCATTCAGACCGAGGCTTGCCGCGAATACATGAGGACGGGCGGCGTTTCTGCCGAAGTCGATCGCCAGATGGAAGAGGCGCTGGCGCGCCTCGAAAAACTGCAAGGCCAAAAGCTGGGCACGGGCCACAACCCGCTGCTGGTGAGCGTGCGCTCGGGCGCTAAATTCTCCATGCCAGGGATGATGGATACGATTTTGAACCTCGGCCTCAACGATCGAAGCGTCGAAGCGCTGGCCAAACTCAGCAACAATCCGCGGTTTGCCGCCGACTCCTATCGCCGTTTGATCCAGATGTTCGGCAATGTGGTGCTTGACATTGAAAAGTCAGCTTTCGATGAGGTCTTCGACGCCAAGAAGAAGCAGAAAAAAGCCAAGCTCGATACCGACCTCGATGCCAAGGCGCTGAAGGAAGTCATCGAGGAGTACAAGAAGGTCGTCAAGAAGCACGCCAAACGCGAGTTTCCCCAGGACCCGCACGAACAGTTGGTGATGGCGCGCGACGCCGTATTCCGCTCCTGGCAGAACGACCGAGCCAAGCATTATCGACGCATCAACAATATTTCTGATGACCTGGGCACGGCGGTCAACGTACAGGCCATGGTATTTGGCAACCTGGGCGAAACCAGCGGCACGGGCGTGGGCTTCACGCGCAATCCGGCGACTGGGGTGAAGGAGTTTTACGGCGAGTTCCTCATGAATGCTCAAGGCGAAGATGTGGTGGCCGGCATTCGCACCCCAGTGCCCATTCTTGAACTGCAGAAAATTATGCCCGAGGTTTACAACCAGTTGCGCGAGATCACCACGCGTCTGGAAAAACATTACCGTGATATGCAGGACTTCGAGTTCACCATTCAGGATGGCAAGCTTTACATGCTGCAAACCCGCAACGGAAAACGAACGGGGCGCGCGGCGGTGCGCATTGCGATCCAGATGGTGCAAGAAGGACTGATCACAAAAGAAGAAGCGATTTTCCGTGTCGAGCCCAATCAGCTTTATGACTTCCTGGTCCCGCGGCTGGATGAAAAAAGCGTGAAAGTGGAAGTGCTCGCCACCGGTCTGCCGGCTTCTCCGGGCGCGGCGGTGGGGCAGATTGTTTTTACCGCCGATGAAGCGGTCGAAAAAGCAGGTCACGGAGCAAGGAAGAATCCGGTGATTCTGGTGCGCGCGGAAACTACGCCGGAAGATATTCACGGCATGGAAGTCGCGGTGGGAATTTTGACTTCGCGCGGCGGCATGACGAGCCACGCGGCTGTGGTCACGCGCGGCATGGGCAAGTGCTGCGTGGCCGGCGCGGGCGATATTCGCGTGGATGAAAAGAGCCGGGAAATGCAGGCCAAAGGGCAGACGTTCAAAGAAGGCGACTGGATCTCGCTCGACGGCACGACCGGCCGCGTAATCAAGGGCAAGCTCAATACGCTGGAAGCTTCGCCCGACGATCCCGAGTTGCAGACGATCATGGGCTGGGCCGATCCGTTCCGCACCATGGGAGTTCGCGCCAACGCCGACATTCCGCGCGACGCGATTCAGGCGCGCAGCTTCGGCGCCGAGGGCATTGGCTTGTGCCGCACGGAGCACATGTTCTTCGCGGAAGACCGCATTCCGCATATGCGGGCGATGATCATGGCCCGAGATGAGAAAGAGCGCCGTGCGGCTCTGAAGAAATTGCTGCCCATGCAACGATCGGATTTTATCGGCGTATTCCGCGCCATGGATGGCTTTCCGGTCACGATCCGCACCCTCGATCCGCCGCTGCACGAATTTTTGCCGCGCCGCGAAGACCTGATGGTCGAAATCGCGGTTCTCGAAGCCACCAAGCCGAAGTCTCCGAAGCTGAAAGAACTGCGTACTGTCCTACGGCGGGTGGAGGAGCTGCACGAGTTCAATCCCATGCTCGGCCATCGCGGTTGCCGCTTGGGAATTACCTATCCCGAAATCACCGAAATGCAGGCGCGGGCGATTTTCGAAGCTGCAGTGGCTGTGGCGAAAGATGGCGTCAGAGTCTATCCGGAGGTCATGATTCCTTTGACCGCCACGCTGAAAGAAATGGCAAACCAGGGCGCCATTGTGCATCGCGTGGCGCAGGAGGTCTTTAAGGAGAAAGAAAGGACCGTTGATTATCTGGTAGGCACGATGATCGAGTTGCCACGGGCAGCGCTGGTAGCGGACGAAATCGCGCAGGAAGCGCAGTTCTTTTCGTTCGGCACCAACGATCTCACGCAAACCACGTTCGGCTTCTCGCGCGACGACGTGAACAAAATTCTGCCCACGTACATCGCTGAAGGCATTTTGAAGCAAGATCCGTTTGCCGTGCTCGATCGCGATGGGGTTGGACAATTGGTGAAGATGGCGACGGAGCGGGGGCGCAAAACGCGTCCGAAGTTGAAGGTCGGCATTTGCGGCGAGCACGGCGGTGAGCCTTCATCGGTCGAGTTCTGCTATCAGGTGGGAATGAATTATGTTTCCTGCTCTCCATTCCGCGTGCTGACTGCGAGGCTGGCGGCAGCGCAGGCGGCGGCCTCCGACAAGCTGAAAGTCGAAGGCGGAAGAACCAAGTAAGACTCAATTGCAATCAGAAAGGGCCCGGCCGATTAGGGGCCGGGCTTTTTTTGCCTAAAGCCCGGCAGTTTTCTGCCGATGAAGCATGAATGGGAGCTGACTGTGCCTACACTTTGCCGGCAAAAGCGAGGGCCCATGACTGTTCTTGATTTCTCCCTTGCAAGATCGCAACACCTGACTTGGAAAACCAAGGTGCGCGATTTTCTTGAAGGAAGAGCAACCCTGACCGCAAACCAAGCTACGTCACACAAAGATTGCGACCTGGGCAAATGGCTCTATGGCACGGGTATGCAGAAATTCGGCAGCACTCCGGGCATGAAAGACCTGGAAAAAGTTCACGCGAATATGCATGCCTCGGTCAAACAGATCCTCTCGCTGCAAGGTTCAGGGAAAAAAGAGGCGGCGCAGGAGGAGTACAAGAAGTTTGACGGGCTCAGCGATAAAGTCATCTCCTTGTTGAAGGCGGTTGAAAAGCACGTCATGGTGGCGCACTGAGGAATACAGTCGGCGGCCCAGGGAACAATTCTCGTCAGTTAACGCGCTGCAGGCGGGCGAGCAGCTTTTGCGCCAGATTTTCCTCTGATTCAGACCACAGTAGGCGGGCGCTGGCGCCGGAGGCTTTTTCCGCTTTGGTTGTGAAATCGACCAGTTTTTGCACGTTCGATCGAACGTGTGCTTCTGCATCTGCGGTCATTCGGACATCCTCTTGTAGAAAAGGCGCGTCCAGGCCAAAATCCACCTGGATGTGGCCCTCCTGTTCGAAAGCGCCGCCGTCGAACTCGGTTCCGTGCACGACGAATTTGACCGGCAGAGCCTGGCGGCCCCATGCCTGATTCGCCGCCGCCGAATTCCACAGATCCCACGAAGCTTCAAAGAGATAGGCATAATCTTCGTGCAGGAAGTCCGAGGCCACTAGCACTGCCTCTTCGGGCGAGATTCCTGGCCGGAACCTTCGCTCGAGAATCGTCGCCTCATTCCAGGAAACGGGATACAAACTCAAGTAAGAAATTCCCGGCTGCTGCGCCGAGAAAGGGAACTCGCGCATGACCGCGAGGGCGCGCGGCATCATGTCCTCGAGGTCGAACTGCGCAAACCAGAAACTCAAATAGAGAGAATCAGCCATAGCCGTACCTGGTGAGCAGGTCGTTAGCGGATCGGTGAGCAAATCGGCCGGGCTCGCAATCCGGCTCAGGCGTTCGCAGTGACGCGGCTTTCCGGGGTTGCCGAATTTGCGCGCGCGCCTTCGCGCCTGCGACCAAGCCACTCCAGCCATTCTTGCAGGCCGGCGCGGGTCAGGCAAGAGACTCGGACAATTTCCATCCCTGGGTGGGTGCGGCGGGCGTTTTCTTCCGCGGCGGCGATGTCGAACGGGACATAAGGCAACAGGTCGATCTTATTGAGCACGAGCAATTCAGACTTGAAAAAAATCGAGGGATACTTTAGCGGCTTGTCTTCGCCTTCGGCGACGCTGAGGACCACGATTTTTGCATTCTCGCCAAGATCATAGCTGGAGGGGCAGACAAGATTGCCCACGTTCTCGATAAAGAGGAGATCGATGTCTTCGAGACGCCAATCGGAGAGCGCTTTCTCGATCATGCGGGCATCGAGGTGACAGGTGCCGCCGGTCGTGATCTGCTTTACCGGAAAACCGGAACGGGCCAGCCTTTTCGCATCGTTTTCGGTCTGGATGTCGCCGGTCAAGACCGCAACGCGCTCACCGGACGCGAAAGTTTCCAGCGTGCGCTCGAGAAGGCTGGTTTTGCCCGAGCCCGGAGAACTGATGAGGTTCAGGCAAAGCACATTGTGTCGCGCGAACTGCTCGCGCAGATCGGCGGCGATGCGAGCATTTTCGCTCAGAACTTTGCGCTCAAGCGGTACCCGTTCCATCTTCAACCTCCAGATAAGCAAGCTCAAGTTCGTCGCCGCCAACGATCCGCGATTCGGCTTCCTGGCAGTGTGGGCAGGTCAAGCTTTCCGATGCCGTGAAGCGACTCCCGCAGCTCTGGCATTCTCGCAGACACGGGCGATAGTCAACTGCGAGCGTCAAAGGTTCCAGGTCTGTGCCGCGAACCAAAACTTCGAAACAGAAACTCAAGGAGTCGGAATTCACGCCGGAAAGCTCGCCGATCCGCACGCCGACGGAATGAATATGCCGGCCGGGGAAGCGCCGAGCTTCGCTGCGGACTGAATCGAGGAGCGAGTTGGCGATGCCCATTTCGTGCATGGCTAACAGATCCGCGGCAGTTGATCGCCGGAAAGAAGATCGACGATGCGCGATGTGCCAAGAGACGTGCGCATGGTGACCAGGCCGGGATGGCTGCCGGTGACTTTGCCGATCAATTGCGCGTCGCGGCCTAGAGGATTGCACCGCATGGCCTGCAAAATCGGCTCGGATGCAGAGGGGTCGACGACCGCGATCAACTTGCCTTCGTTTGCGACATAAAGAGGATCGAGGCCCAACATCTCGCATGCGCCGCGCACTTCTTCGCGCAGAGGGATGGCTTTTTCTTCGAGCTCAATGCCCACGCCCGAGCGCGCGGCAATTTCGTTCAGCGAACTCGATAGTCCGCCGCGCGTAGGATCGCGCAAGCAACGAATCGCCGGATTTGCCGCAAGCATGTCAGCAACGAGCGTGTGCAGCGGAGCAGTATCACTGGCGACCGGAGCGGTGAAGTCGAGACCCTCGCGCTGCGACAGAATGGTAATGCCATGGTCCCCGATCATCCCGCTGAGCAGGATGTGATCTCCCGGCCGGGCCTGATCGGCGGAAAGGCGAACTCCCGGCGCGACGATGCCGATTCCCGAAGTGTTGACAAAGAGTCCATCGCCACAGCCTTTTTCAACGACTTTGGTGTCGCCGGTGACGACATCGACTCCGGCGTTCAAGGCCGCAGCTCTAACCGACTCGACGACTCGCCGAAATATTCCGAGCGGGAGGCCTTCTTCGAGAATAAAAGCGAGACTCAGGAAGAGCGGCTGAGCGCCGCCCATGGCCAGGTCGTTTACCGTCCCATTCACGGCGAGCGAACCGATATCTCCGCCGGGGAAAAAAAGAGGCTTCACGACAAAAGAATCTGTCGTAAACGCAAGCCTCGATCCGTTTACCTCAACAATCGCCTGATCATCCAGGCGCTCGAGCACAGGGTTGCGAAGCGCGGGGAGAACGATGTTTTGCAGCAGATCGGCGCTCATGCGTCCGCCACTGCCGTGTCCCAGGAGGATGGAATCTCCGGCCGGAAGCGGCGTGGGGCAATTCAGAACCACGTCGAATTCTGTTTTCGAGGGCATTCAGTGGACAGCCTTCGCGGCGATTGCGTACCTGCGATATCGATAATACGCGGCGCAAGCGCCTTCCGAGGAAACCATGGGAGCGCCCAGCGGTTTTTCCGGCGTGCAGCGCGTGCCGAAAGCGGAGCAATCAGTCGGTTTCTTCAGCCCCTGGAGCACTTCAGCGCTGATGCACTCGGCAGGCTCATTGGCGGTAATTCCTTCGGTGCCGAAAATCAGGTCTGCGTCGAATTCGGCGTATTCCTCGCGCAGGCCCAGTCCGCTCTCAGGGATTCCACCGATGCCGCGCCACTTCCGGTCGCAGGGTTCGAATACTTCCGCCAGAATCTTCTGCGCGTGCAAGTTGCCCTGGTAGGTGACAGACCGCACATATTGATTTTCGACCTCGGCGCGTCTTTCTTCGAGCTGGATCACAAGCATGAGGATGGCTTGCAGCAAGTCGAGCGGCTCAAAGCCGCCAACGACGATCGGAATTTTGAATTCACGGACCAGTTCTTCATATTCGCGATAGCCCATGACTGCACAAACGTGGCCGGGGCCGATGAACCCCTGCACGCGATTGCGCGGCGAGCTTAGAAGAGCGCGAATCGCGGGCGGCACGAGAACGTGGGAAGCCAACATGGAAAAGTTCTTCAATCCCTCACGCTTTGCCTGCCATACCACCATTGCGTTGGCAGGTGCGGTGGTTTCAAAGCCCACGGCGAAGAAAACTATTTTGCGGTCGGGATGGGCGCGGGCAAACTTGAGAGCTTCGGTGGGGGAATAGACCACGCGAACATCTCCGCCGCGTGCTTTGATGTGAAACAAATCGGTGTGCGAGCCGGGAACTCGCAGCATGTCGCCGTAAGAAATCAAAGTCACGCCGGAGCGCGAGGCAATCTCGATGGCCTTGTCGATAGTTTCAAGCGGGGTAACGCATACCGGGCAGCCGGGGCCGTGGACAAGCTCGATGCAGGACGGCAACATTTCGTCGATGCCGTAGCGCATCAGGGTATGGGTCTGTCCGCCGCAGATTTCCATCAGAACCCAGGGTTTGCTGGCGCGATGCGCTATTTCGGCGACAATCCCGCGGGCGATCGATTCTTCCCGGTACTCATCCAGATACTTCATGCCGTTTCGAAGCACGATTATTTCGTGTACTACTAGCCTTCCAAATCTGATTCCAATTCGCCTTTCAGCAAGCCCATCGATTCCAGCAAGGCGTAGCTTTGCTTGGCCTCTTCCGGGTCGACCCGGCTGATCGCGAAACCCACATGCACCATCACATAATCGCCGACCGAAGCTTCGGGGACGAAGTCGAGACATGCCGAGCGGGTAATGCCGCCAAACTGCACCTGCCCCACGCGAACTCCGTTTTCCTCTTCGCAGGTGAGGATTTTTCCGGGAATGGCGAGGCACATCTTAGTTGCCGCCTTTGTCAGCAGATTCTGTGATCGCCGGACCGGCAGTTGGGTTTGTAAGCGAAGCCTTCATGTCCATATTATCGGCCTTTATTTGCTGCCACAGTAGCAGTTGTTTCAATGCCGCATCCACCAAAGGCGCAAGCGCTGCTTTCACCTCGGGAGATAACGTTGTGCCCCAATCGGTGTGGGCAGGCTGTACGCCGAGCACAACGATATCCTGAGGCTGGGTCGCGATCAAAGCCAGAGTTGAAATCAGGTCCGCGACGCCCAACCGATGAACACTCCAGCTCCCCGGTATTGCAAGCAAATCGCGGCCGGCCATCCGGGTGAGCGTTCCCGGCGCCTGCCCTGAGTCTACCGCATCGAGAAAAAGCACACGCGAGGCGTCCGAAACGAAAGGCGCAAGCTCCAGGCCGAAGGTTCCGCCGTCGAGAATGGTCACATCAGCCGGCAGTCTTGGATCATTCTGCAAGCGGCGCGCGGCGTGAACGCCGAGGCCATCATCGGACAGGATGGTGTTGCCGACTCCGATGACTACAGTTTCGGACGGAAGCCAATCGTGCATCGGTCCTCTTTGCCCTCCGGAGCGAATTTTCACTTACTCGTAGATTCCGATAACCCCGGCCTTGGCACGAGCGTAGGTCCGCCCACGAGGATCCACTACGTGCACCGCGCAAGCCAGGCAGGGATCGAAGGAGTGAATGGTCCGCAACAGCTCAAGCGGCCGCTCAGGATCAGCAACCGGAGTCTTCAGAAGCGCCGCTTCGTAGGCGCCGCGTTGGCCTTGCGCATCGCGTGGTCCAGCGTTCCAAGTTGAGGGAACCACAGCCTGGTAATTCTTGATTGCCTGGTTTTCGATTTCCACCCAGTGTCCCAACGAGCCGCGTGGGGCTTCGAAGAAACCAAAACCACGCGCGGTATCAGGCCAGGAATTCGGGTCCCACTTTTCTCCATTGTGGATGCGCAAGTTGCCGGTCGCAATGTTATTGGACAACTCTTCGATCCATCCCACTAACCGGTCCGCAAGAAGCTGGGTCTCGAGCGCGCGCGCTGCGATGCGGCCAAGAGTCGAGAATAAAGCCGTGGGCGGGGCCTTGAGCGTCGTAAGCGTCGAGTCGACCAGCTTCTTTACATCCGGCTGACCGGACGCGTAGGCGATCAGCAAGCGGGCCAATGGACCCACTTCCATAGCTTTGTCCTGGTAACGCGGCGCTTTCAGCCAGGAATATTTCTGCTCGACTTCCAGGAATTCATAAGGCGGCTTGGGCCCGGTGTACTTGGGGTTGGTTTCGCCTTCGAACGGATGCTTCGCGACCTGATTCCCGCCCAGATACTCGTACCAGGAATGTGCGACGTACTCGGTGATGTTTCCCGGATCAAGCGGGTGCACATGAGAAAGGTCGCGGTTGAGAATCACGCCGCGCGGGAGGAAAAAGTTCGAGGAATCCTTGATGCTGCCCTGGGGATAGGCGCCGTAAGACATGAAATTTCCCAGCCCTTCGCCGCGTCCGAACCAGTCGCGATAGAAACCCGCAACTGCCAGAACATCCGGAATGTAAACCTGACTCACAAACGGCTGCGCGGACCTTGCGACCTGGAGCAGAAAATCGATACGTTCCGGATTGACGGTTGCATTGGGCTCGTTCGGGTCGAGCGAGGTCGCCATGCCGCCAACGAGAAATGTTTGCAGATGCGGATTCTTGCCGCCGAGCACAGCGTGAATTCTTATGAACTCCTTCTGAAACTGGAGGGCTTCCAAGTAATGGGCAACCGCCATGAGGTTGGCTTCAGGGGGAAGATGATAGGCGGGATGGCCCCAATAACCGGCGCTGAAAAGACTGAGTTGCTTGCTGGCGACCAGCGCGGCTACTTTGTCCTGGACACCCTTGAAATATTTCGTGCTCGATAAGGACCAGTTGGAGATCGATTGCGCCAATTGAGATGTTTTTGCCGGATCCGCCTTAAGAGCTGAGACGACATCCACCCAGTCCAACGCATGGAGATGGTAAAAATGAACGACGTGGTCCTGAATGGTTTGCGTGGCCGCAATGATGTTGCGGATAAGACGGGCGTTCTCCGGAACCTCGATGCCCAGCGCATCCTCGACGGAGTTGACCGAAGCCAGAGCGTGGACCATGGTGCAGACACCGCAAATTCGCTGCGCCCAAATCCAGGCCTCGCGCGGATCTCGGCCACGAAGGATCAACTCGATCCCGCGAAACATGGTTCCCGAACTCCAGGCGTCGCTGATCGCGCCGCCTTCGACCTGGGCCTCGATGCGGAGGTGCCCTTCAATGCGGGTTACGGGATCGACCACAATTCTTGCCATGCCGCCCTCCCTACGCTTGGCGAAGTCCAGTCACTTGCTGTGATGGCTGCATTTTCATCGGCCTGGCGTGTCGCACGCCAGACTGCGGCTGCCGAAGCAACCGTGATGCCGCCACTGCCGGACTCGCTGCCATTCGATCTCATCCGCCTGACGCTCACCCAAACTGCGGCGTCCATTGCCGCCCCGTGCAGCAAGGGTAAACTGGATATCTCAAAACCGGGCTACGGCTTTGTGACGTCCTCTTCAAGCATGCGATCCGGCGCCGGCGGTTGACTCTTGATCACAAAAGTGTCGACCAGGACCAGAATCCCGAAGACGACGAATCCCCAGGCGGGACGACTGAGGATACCGACGCCGATCGAGATCGACATGAAGGCTATAACCCTCAAGGCTCGTGTTCCATTCATATGTGCCCCCTAAGCTCCTTTCTCAAACTTTCTGCCTGACCTTCTTTGCCTACAGAATCCGCCGCCCATCGCAGGATGAATGCGTCAGAGCGCTCCTCCTGTATGGCATGAGTTGCACGGCTGGGACGACCAGGCGTCCCCGATATCGACGGGGTGTTGAAAGCCCAGACCCTCCGGGCCGGTGGCGGTTTGCATGCTTCCGCTCTTGCCCTGCCGCAGAATGGTGTGGCATTCGTTGCAGGTGAAGGGAATCACGCTTCCGTCGATACTTTTGTGCTGGCCATCGTGGCAGCGGAAGCAGCCGGCAAAATGAAAGTGGCTGTCGTCGGTGGAATACGTGTCCCAGCGCACTTTCATCGAAGGGAAGAAGTAGTGATCGTAAGTGTTCTGCAAGTAGGCGACGGCGGCTTTGATCGCCTCTTCCTTTTGTGTGTAAATCTGCGGGTAGGATTTCTGGTAATAACTGAGAATCGTATTCTCAATTCCCTGCCTTGCCTGTTCCTGGCTGGCGTAAGTTGCCGCGAGCGCGGCTACTCCTTCCTGCTTGATGAAGGGAAGAGATGGATCGATAACACCGTTGGCCAGCGCAAGATTCACGCTGCGGTCGGGCGCCTGGAAAATGTGGCTGGGCCGGTTATGGCAATCCACACAATCCATGGTTCGAATCTCGCCGGTCGGTGTAGTGGTGGAGGTCTGCGGCTGCGTCGTAAATACCTTCGCTATGCCCGTGCTCGGATCGACGGCCCGCACCCACGGAATAATCTGGTGCTCCGGATCGCTGGCCACATATTCCACTTTGCTGGTGACATGCCAGTGAATTCCGGCTCGCGATCTGTCCGCGAGCACTCCTCCGCCTCCAACCCGAACCAACATATCGATCTCCCAGCGCGTGTTTTGTTCGTCGGAGAGGAAATAAACGCGGCGCAACTCGCGGGAACCAAAGAAATTGGCTGGCCAGTGACATCTTTCGCAATTGCCCCGCACCGGACGCAAGGCCGTTACCGGGACTGGGATCGGCCGGGGATAATTGTCTTGGAACGTCTCGGCGAGTTCCGTCATGCCACGAACTTTGGATTCAATGTAGCCTGCGTTGCCGGGTCCGACGTGACACTGCGCGCATGTGACGTGGGCGTGAGGCGACCGTTGGTAGGTTGTGAACTCTGGAGTCATGGAATGGCAAGAGGCGCCACAGAAGGACACATGGTCGGTGTAGAGATACGCCTGCTGCCCCCCATAAATCGCAGGCACGGACAGGACGGCAGCTCCAATTGCGACGGCCAGAAGCGCCTTCCTCTCACTGGCCACGTTAAGGTCTACCTCGGGATAGCGTGCGAATGAGCGCGGTTTGTGATGACGCCAGCGGATCCACTCAAAGTACATGCCAATCAGCACAATCACGACGCCCAAAATCACGAACATCGGTGGACCAAAAAAGATGACCAGGTCTCCATAAGGCTCAACGAGGGCACCGCCTCCGATCGTGTGATAGGCGGTTAAAATGGCGAACAACAGAGCGCCGACGGCAGCAACGCCGGTTCCGATGTAACTGATCCAGTTACGATAAAGCACCAGCGGGCTGGGACCTGGGCGGGCTGTCGGTGACATTCCCGCACGCTCCTCCGCAGGTGTTCCGTGCGGCAGCAAGGCGTGGCGCTTCACGAAGCTCCGGGCCTCAGGAATTTTGGCAACCGCCTGGCGCAGGACACCTGCGGGCATGAATTTCCATCCCGAGAAAATACTATCCAGCAGCCCGTTCTCTTCCTCGATAGAAACCAGGACAGAAGCGTAGACATGGAAGATGACGAAGGCGAAGAACACAAACATCAGAAAGAAATGAATGAGGCGGAGGTACGCGGGTGCGATGAGCAGCGGCAGCCAAGCGATGAACTGGTGCAGGACGGGGTTATGCAGCACTTGGTCATACAGGGCGAGGCCTGTCAGTATCTCGACGAGGATCAGCAGGTAGACGACGCAGTACGACAGCGCGGCCAGTGGATTGTGGCCCACGCTCTGGCCGGGATCGAATCGCAGGAAGGAGTAAAACTCGAGCATGTCTCCTATGCCTTGCCACTGGTCGCGGCGGAGCGGAATGTAAGCGGACCACCTTGACCAGATGTTCCCCTTGAAAAACCAATAGACTCGTAACGCGAACGCTGCGATCAGCACGAATCCGGAGACCACGTGCACAAATCGCATTTGGGCCATCAGGAAAGCCGCCCGGCTGGGAGAGAACAGAAATGGATGGTGGATGTACAGTCCGGTGAACGAAAGGGACAAGAACGAGAAGAAGATCAGCCAGTGAGTAATGCGCACTGGCTTTTGCCAGACATAGGTTCGAACCAGTTCGGTTTTTGAAAGCCGGGCCAGGCCCGACTTTGGCGAAATAGGTTTCGGCACCGTGATTTCCTATCTCACTGCATCAAGCCCTCCCGCGGTTCGGTGCTGCTCCGCGAAGGCAGTCAGACTCCTAAATCACGACTTCTTGGGTGGTCCCTCGCGCTCGACCAGGCCAGTGCCCGTGGCAATCTCAGTCGGCCCGCCGCGCGGCTCCTCTCCATGGGGGCGTATCTGTGCTCGCGCCGCGCTCGCAATTGCATGCAAAGTCACGCCGGTCGCCATGCCGCCGGTTAGCCACAGCCCAATCTTTCCCGCGTCAACGTCTGCGCCAAATCCGGGAACTGAGGGTAGCCGCTTGTAGAAGGGCGATTTCGTATCCCAGAAACGATACGAAGCGCAGGCGATGCAACCGTGGCCCGACTTCACCGGCCAACTGGTTCCGTCGTTCCAGCGAACCGTGGGGCAGTTGTAGGTCGCCTCCGGCCCCTTGCAGCCCATTTTGTAGAGGCAATAGCCTTTGCGATGGCCTTCGTCGCCCCACTCCTCCACAAAGCGGCCCGCGTCATAATGGGCGCGGCGCTCGCACTGATCGTGAATGATGTTTCCGTAAGCGAAAAGCGGGCGATTGTACTGATCGAGGGCAGGGAGGTCGTGGAAGGTCAGATAGTGAACGAGAACCGCCGCGGTATTGACCGGATTGTGCGGACATCCGCCCAGATTCACCACTGTGACGCCAGGCACTGCTTCCTGCAGGCCGACGGCCCCGGTGGGATTAGGATTTGCGCGCACCAGGCCGCCGTCCCAGGCGCAAGCTCCCACCGCGATGTTGAAAGCCGAATTTCTGCAAACATGCTCGGCGATGGAGAGCGCGGTTTTTCCCGCGATGGTGCAGTAGATGCCGTCGTCCGCCGTGGGAATTGCACCCTCAACCACAGCGATATATTCGCCCTTGTGCTCGCGCACCACGCGTTCCAGCGCTTCTTCAGCTTGCTTGCCCGCGCCCGCCATGATGATTTCGTGGTACTCCCAGGAAAGAAGATCGAGCACAAACTCAGCGACCGTGGGGTTGCTGGTGCGCAACATCGATTCGGAATTCCCGGCGCAATCCTGAAATTCGAGCCAGACCAGGACGGGACGGGTCGACTGACTCAGGGCCTGCGCCACCGGGGAAACGTAGCGCGAGGGCAGTGCAAGCGTGGCGACAATCGATGCGCAAAATTTGGCAAACTCACGCCGGGAAACTCCGCGAGCTTTCAAAGCGTGGGGCAATGGCTTGCTCAGCGTTCGCATATTCGCACCTTGGGAGACTTTTGTTGCCGACCGCTGAATCGTCCACCGGACATTATGACAACCACTTATCTGTGTCTGTGACGGTAATCACAGGCTCGGTGCAAAACTCGGTGGGTCGTGGCAAAATGCGGGCTGTCGAATGGGAGAGTGGCTCTCGTGAACCTATACCAATGGTTGCCGCCTGAGGCGGTAAAAATTCTTCTGGTTTTGTTCCTCTCCTTTCTAGTTGGCCTGGAACGAGAGGAGCATAAAGCGACTGAGGGGCACTATTCTTTCGGAGGCGTCCGAACCTTCCCTCTCATTGGTTTGATTGGCTACTCGGTCGCCCTGCTTTCCGGTGCGCAGCTCGTTCCTTTAATCCTCGGTTTTCTCGTCGTCGGCAGTTTCCTTTTGTTGTCGTACTGGCACAAGCTTTCCACGTCCGAGGTTGCCGGCGTCACCTCCGAAATGTCAGGCCTGGCAACTTTTCTGGTGGGCGCGCTCGTTTACTACGGGCATTTCTGGATTGCAACTTCCCTGAGTGTGGCGAGCCTGTTGCTGCTCGAACTCAAGGCGGTTCTCGAAAAGCTCGCCATCCGAATTCCTCCTGATGAGATTTTGACGTTTGCCAAGTTCCTGCTGTTGACGGCTGTCATTCTGCCCATTTTGCCCAGGCAGGAATTCGGGCGCTTTCACATCAACCCGTTCAAGACCTGGCTGGTGGTGGTCGCGGTAAGCGCTATTTCCTATGGCAGCTACGTCTTGCAGAAGCTGACGAAGGAACGCGGCGGAATCCTGCTGGCTGCACTTCTAGGCGGCGCGTATTCATCCACGGTCACGACGGTGGTGATGTCGCGAAGCGCCGCCCGCCAAAAGCGTCCGCACCTCTTCGCAGGTGGCATTGTGGTGGCGTCCGGCGTTATGTACCTCAGGCTTGTAGTTCTGGTTTGGTTGTTTAATCGCCAGTTGGGGGCCATGCTGGCGCCGGCTTTTTTGACACTCGCAGCCGCGGCCATCGCTGTGGGCTGGTTTTGGTCACGCCGGCCGGACCCAGCGCAAACCGAAATCAAACGCGAGTTCGTGCCCAACAACCCCCTTGAACTCGGAACCGCCTTTCTGTTTGCTGCTTTGTTTATCGCAATGCTGGTCGCCACGCAGTTGGCGGTCACCTACTTGGGAGTGAAAGGTGTCAACGCGCTTGCCGCGCTCATGGGAGTCACGGATGTCGATCCCTTCATCCTGGGCATGACGCAGGCCGCTGGCGCTCTCACGCCGCTCAAAGTTGCTGCGGTCGCGGTTCTGATTGCAGCAGCCAGCAACAACTTCGTTAAAGGCGTGTACTCGTTCAGCTTGGCGGATAGGAAAACTGGAACCCAAAGCTTCGGCTTATTGACGGCCCTGGCCGCGCTCGGCCTAGTTCCGTTGTTCTGGCTTTAGATTTCCCCGGGCAATAACTTGGACTTGAAACCGCGCGGACTATCAGATGGCCGTATTGCCGGATTTCGCGGCTTCCGCCGCCGCGCGCAAGCCCGTCATCGCCTCGATGCGGATGCGGAAGAAAAGCGGCGTGATCAGGCTGTCGCCTGATCTCAACTGCCGCTCCGCCATGGCGGCTTGCCACCAGCGATGGCGCTTCTCCAAAAGCTTGCGCGCGTGGGCACGCTCGTCTTTAAACTGCGGTTCGGGGAGTTCCTGGTAATTTCCGTTGACGATCACGCTCGCCCACTGTGCCTCGCCCAGGATTTCATCCACCTGGATGCAGACTTTGGGGTTGGCCCGCATCCACTCGATCTTCTGGCCGAGCGTCGATAGAACATAAATGTCGTCACCCTCATAGGCAAAAAAAACCGGCACCACGTAGGGTTGATCATCGAGGGCGCAGCCGAGCCTTCCCAATGCCACCCGCGACAGAATCTCAGCGCACTCTTTCCTGCTCATTTCGCTGGTTATCATGGCAGCGCCATTATAATCCGGCGAGAAGGAAGGCAGTCTCACGAGGATTTCGCCGCGGAACCCGTTGTCGCAAATCCAGGAATGTTAGAATGATTGAGGTCTGATTCCTTTCTGTAGTCCCCGTCGTCTAGCCTGGCCTAGGACATCGCCCTTTCACGGCGGTAACACGGGTTCAAATCCCGTCGGGGACGCCAACCACTCAATTTATCCTCAACGACTTATAGTCCGAGTTCGCCGCAGAACGCCGCAAAAATACGTCCACCGTGAAAGTGGTGTCGTCCGTCCACACCAGCTCGGTGGACCGCATATATACATAATGCTCGTCGGTCGGTTGCTTTTTGTCATGACGAAATATTTGAGAACATCCGTTTCGCCGCTGGGACACGAGAACTCTTGGGCGAACATGACGGCGGGAAAAACAAGAACGACAACGAAAACCACCAGACGTTTCACTGCCGTACCTCAACTAAAAAGTTCACACCATTGCGGTCAACTCACTCTCCGTATCCAGAAGCTGGAAGGCCACACCCGGTCGCCGTCTTTGGTTGGCAGAAATCGCCGCTTGGCCCGCGGCATGTCCCGATAGCTGTTTCTCCA
>Ga0335078_10001179_pt1 | contig 39576 bp, 37 predicted proteins | sample Lox_Sample_32_FD_206711 | JGI IMG/M metagenome (GOLD analysis project Ga0335078, IMG submission 206711) | Soil microbial communities from Loxahatchee National Wildlife Refuge, Florida, United States - Lox_Sample_3.2 | ecosystem: Environmental > Terrestrial > Soil > Wetlands | place: USA... | reverse complement strand
AGCCACCGCATCCCCGCCGCCGCGCAGCCACCGCATCCCCGCCGCCGCGCAGCCACCGCCCCTGCCGCCCGCGCAGCCACCGCCCCTGCCGCCCGCGCGCCAGCCACCGGCCGCCAGCGGCCGCTCCCGACGCCGCCAAGCTCCGTCGGCCGCCGGCGGGGCCGCCTGGCCCGCGCCGCGGCTCACCCGGCCGTCGCTGCGTGCGCCGATGCGCCCTTTTCTCCGTCCGCCTCCCCGCCGGGCGGCATGTAACCCTTGCGCCGATGGGTGATGATCTAGTAGGAAATCAAAGGTCAGCCGCAAGGCTCCGGGAAGGGATCAAGGATGCAGGGCGCCTTCCCCTCCGGGCCCGTGACCGGCGGTTTCGTCCGTCAGCAAGGCAGTTTCTCCGGCCGGGTCAGCAGGGATGGATCAACTGGCTTTCCGGTCGAGCCCGGGCGCTATCTGCTGTATGGCTCCCTCGCCTGCCCGTGGTCGCAGCGCGCGCTGATCGTCCGCAGGTTGCTCGGGCTCGAACGCGTGATCGGGCTCAGCCTGACCGATCCGGTCACCGCCGAGCACGGCTGGCGGTTCCCGGCCGAGAGCAGCGGCAGGGACCCGGTCACCGGGGCCCATTTCGTCTCTGAGCTGTACCTGGCGACGGATCCCGGCTACGCCGGCCGCTACACGCTGCCATTGCTGTGGGACACCAGGACCCAGCGGATCGTCAGCAACGACGTCACCCAGATCACCGTGCAGATGGAGACCGAGTTCGTCGCGTTCCACCGGCCGGGCGCACCCGACCTGTACCCGGTCGAGAAGCGGCGCGACATCGACGCGCTGGCGATGCTGATCTTCCATACCGTCAACAACGGCGTGTACAAGGCCGGCTACGCAACGACCCAGGCGGCCTACGAGGAAGCCTTCGACGCCCTGTTCACGACCCTGGACGCGCTCGAGGAGCGGCTCGCCCGGCGCCGGTTCCTGCTCGGCGGCCAGGTTTCCGAGGCAGACGTCCGGCTCTTCCCGACACTGGCCAGATTCGATGCCGTCTACTACCTGCACTACAAGTGCAACCTGCACCGGCTGGCCGACTACCCGTATTTGTGGGGGTACGCGCGAGATCTCTACCAGCAGCCGGGATTCGGGGACACCACCGACTTCGTGCAGATCAAGCGCCACTACTACCAGGGCCAGCTGTGGATCAACCCGTCCGGCATCGTCCCCAAGGGCCCGTTCGTGAGCTGGCTCGAGCCGCACGGCAGGGAGCGGATGGCAAGCTAGCGCTGCTGGTCTCAGCCGGTAGCCTTGGAGGCGCGCAAATAACCCAGCTCCGGAAGAGGCGATGACGCCGTGTCTGCTGAGTCTCCGCGTGGGTCCGCGGATCTCACCCCATCACCGGCTGGCGACGAGCCGGCGACCAATCATCAAGTGAACGGCGCCGTCCGGGCAGATTTCGGGCCGAATCAGTGGCTCGTCGACGAGCTGTACCAGCGTTACCAGGCCGATCCTGGCTCGGTGGACCGGGCCTGGTGGAGCTTCTTCGCCGACTACCAGCCGGCGCCGGATTCCGCGGGCCAACAGCCCGTGGCGGCCAGCGCTCAGCAGGCCGACGGTGTGGTGGCGGCCGCACAGCCCGTGGCGCCGCCCCGGCCGGCCTCCCCGCAGGCGCCGGCCACGAGCGGCCAGAACGGTGCCGGCCAGCCTGCCGCCACCGCTTCGCCTGGCACTGCGGGAGGACCCCAGCCCGCCGGCCCCGCCGAGCCCGAGAACTCGGTACGGCTGCGCGGCGCCGCCGCGCGGACGGCTGCGAACATGGCTGCCAGCCTGGTCGTCCCCACCGCGACAAGTGTGCGTGCCGTTCCCGCAAAGCTGCTGATCGACAACCGGATCGTCATCAACAACCACCTGGCGCGCGGGCGCGGCGGGAAGATCTCCTTCACCCACCTGATCGGGTATGCCGTGGTGCGGGCGCTGGCTACCGTGCCCGAGATGAACGACTCGTTCGCCGAGGCCGCCGGCAAGCCGATGCTGGTCCGGCCGGAGCGGGTGAACCTCGGGCTCGCTATCGACATGCGCAAGGACGACGGGACCAGGCAGCTGCTCGTCCCGAGCATCAAGGGCGCCGAGGCGATGGACTTCCGCCAGTTCTGGATGGCCTACGAGGACCTGATCCGCAAGGCCAGGTCCTGGAAGCTCGCCGTAGAGGACTTCGCCGACACGACGATCAGCCTGACCAACCCCGGCACGATCGGCACCGAGCACTCGGTGCCGCGGCTGATGCCAGGCCAGGGCTGCATCGTGGGCGTCGGCGCGATGGATTATCCGGCCGCCTACCAGGGCGCGTCCGAGGAGACGATGGCCCGGATGGCGATCAGCAAGACCGTGACGCTGACGTCGACCTATGACCACCGCATCATCCAGGGTGCGCAGTCCGGCGAGTTCCTGCGCGTGATCCACGACCTGCTGCTCGGCGGGAACGGATTCTACGACGAGGTGTTCTCGTCGCTGCGGATCCCGTACGAGCCGGTCCGCTGGGTCCAGGACATCCCGGCCGGTCACGAGGACGACCTCAGCAAGGCGGCGCGCGTCTACGAGCTGATCCACTCCTACCGGGTCCGCGGTCACCTGATGGCTGACACCGACCCGCTGGAGTACCGGCAGCGCAAGCACCCGGACCTGGACATCAACCAGCACGGGCTGACCCTGTGGGACCTGGAGCGCGAGTTCGCCACCGGCGGGTTCGGCGGCAAGCCGCGGATGAAACTGCGGGAGATCCTCGGCGTGCTGCGCGACTCGTACTGCCGCACGGTCGGCATCGAGTACATGCACATCCAGGGCCCGGAGGAGCGTTCCTGGATTCAGGCCAGGGTCGAGCGGCCGCACGGCCGCGCCGACCACGAGGAGCAGCTGCGCATCCTGTCCCGGCTGAACGTTGCCGAGGCCTTCGAGATGTTTCTGCAGACCAAGTTCGTGGGCCAGCGCAGGTTCTCGCTGGAGGGCGCCGAGTCGCTGATCCCGCTGCTCGACGCGGTACTCAGCGAGGCGGCGGCCAACGGCCTGCACGAGGCGGTCATCGGCATGGCTCACCGGGGCCGGCTGAACGTGCTGGCCAACATCGTCGGCAAGTCCTACGGCCAGATCTTCAAGGAGTTCGAGGGCAACCTGGACCCGGCCACCACGCACGGGTCGGGCGACGTCAAGTATCACCTCGGCGCCGCCGGGACCTACCGCGGCGCGAACGATCTGTCGATCCCGACCTCGCTGGTCGCGAACCCGAGCCACCTGGAGGCCGTGGACCCGGTGCTCGAGGGGGTAGTCCGGGCCAAGCAGGACGTGATCGACATGGGCGAGCCGGGCTTCACCGTGCTGCCGGTGCTGATCCACGGCGACGCTGCCTTCGCGGGCCAGGGCGTCGTGGCCGAGACGCTGGAGCTCTCTCAGCTGCGCGGCTACCGCACCGGCGGCACCGTGCACGTCGTGGTGAACAACCAGGTCGGCTTCACCACCGCGCCGGAATCGTCGCGGTCCAGCGTCTACTCGACCGACGTGGCCCGGATGATCCAGGCACCGATCTTCCACGTGAACGGCGACGATCCGGAGGCCGTAGTCCGGGTCGGGCTGCTGGCCTTCGCCTATCGGGAGGCGTTCCACAAGGACGTCGTGATCGACATGATCTGCTACCGCAGGCGCGGCCACAACGAGACGGACAACCCGTCATTCACCCAGCCGGTGATGTACGACCTCATCGACGCGAAGCGGTCGACCCGCAAGCTGTACACCGAGGCGCTGATCGGCCGCGGCGACATCACGATGGAAGAGGCCGAGCAGGCGCTGCGGGACTACCAGCAGCAGCTGGAGCGCGCGTTCACGGAGACCAAGGACGCGATCAGCCGGCCGGCCGAGCCAGGCTCGCTGACCCGCCCCACCGTCGATACCCGGGTACCCGCCGACTACGCCGGGGTGCCCACCGCCATCGCGCCAGAGGCCGTGAAGCGCATCATCGACACCCAGGTGTCGCTGCCGCAAGGTTTCTCCGTGCACCCGCGGCTGCTCCCCCAGTTGCAGCGCCGCGCCGCGATGGTCGAGCAGGACGAGATCGACTGGGGCACCGGCGAGCTGCTGGCCTTCGGCTCGGTGCTGATCGACGGTCACGCGGTGCGGCTGATCGGCCAGGACTCCCGGCGCGGCACCTTCGGCCAGCGGCACGCCGTGCTCGTCGACCGGCACACCGGCGAGGAGCACGTACCGCTGCGGGCCTTCAACACCCAGTCGGCCAGGTTCCACGTGTACGACTCGCTGCTGTCGGAGTTCGCGGCGGTCGGGTTCGAGTACGGCTACTCGGTCGCCCGGCCCGACGCGCTGGTGTGCTGGGAAGCCCAGTTCGGCGACTTCGTCAACGGCGCCCAGACGATCATGGACGAGTTCATCAGCTCCGGTGAGCAGAAGTGGGGCCAGCAGTCGGGCGTCGTGCTGCTGCTGCCGCACGGCTACGAGGGCCAGGGTCCCGACCACTCGTCCGCCCGGGTCGAGCGGTTCCTGTCGCTGTGCGCGCAGGACAACATGACAGTCGCGATGCCGAGCACCCCGGCGTCGTACTTCCACCTGCTGCGCTGGCAGGCGCTGTCGGGCCGGGTTAAGCCGCTGATCGTGTTCACGCCGAAGTCCCTGCTGCGGCTCAAGGCAGCGGCCTCCGCAGCCGCGGACTTCTCGGCGGGCTCGTTCCGGCCGGTGCTGCCCGATCCGCAGGCCGGCGACCCGTCGCGCGTGCGCCGGGTGCTGGTGTGCTCGGGCAAGATCTACTACGACCTGGCCGAGCGCCGCGAAGCGAGCAGGGCCGGCGACGTGGCGATCCTCCGGCTCGAGTGCCTGTACCCGCTGCCGGCTGCCGAGATCGCGGCCGAGCTGGCGAAGTACCCGGCCGACGCCGAGGTCAGCTGGGTGCAGGAGGAGCCCGCGAACATGGGCGGCTGGCCGTATATGGCGCTGCACCTGCCCGAGGTCGCACGGCGCAGGGTGCTGCTGGTGTCGCGCCCGGCCAGCTCGGCGCCGGCCTCGGGGTCGGCCAAGGCGCACGCGGCCGAGCAGGCTGCGCTGCTGGCCGCCGCCATTCCGCCGACTGGGTGAGCTCGGTGTATTTCACCGACCGGGGCATCGAGGAGCTGGACGACCGGCGCGGCGACGAACAGGTGTCGATCGGCTGGCTCGCGGAACGACTGCGTGACTATGTCGACGAGCACCCGGAGGCCGAGGCCACCATCGACAGTCTGGCGAGCTGGCTCGCCAGACTAGATGACGAGGAGGACGTCGGCTACGACGAGGGCAGCAGCGGCTCCGAGGCAGCCCCGGCGGCCGGGCCGGAAGCCTGACGCGCATCTCGGCGGTCAGCCAGCGCGCGGGCCGGCGGCGGACCGGTAGCGGGCCGAGGCCTCCGGCCGCGCCCCGGGTACCGCGCCGCGGGCAGGGGCAGCGAGCCGGCTGGGTGTGACTCCCGAACCCCGCGGGATGCTGACTGCCGGCATGGCGTGTCGCCGGTTACCTGGCTGCCTGGAATGCTGTGCTGGTTACGCTTTGTGGTCCGGCCCGCGCTGGGTCCACAGACGCGATACATCTTGAGTTTTGACAGACGCGACATATCGCAACTAGTATTGTGGCAACATCTTCCGGACGAGAGGCATGTGATGCCAGGCTCCGCGCACGAACGCCTCGGTCCGTGGCTGGTGGTGAGATGAGATGAGCCCTGTCTTCCGACACGGCCGACTTAGGCTGTACCTGCTCAAGCTCCTAGACGAGTCGCCGCGGCATGGCTACGAGGTAATCAGGCTGCTGCAGGATCGGTTCCTCGGCATCTACGCGCCCTCGCCGGGCACGATCTATCCGCGGCTTGCCCGGCTGGAGGAAGACGGCCTCGTCACGCACGAGGAGATCGACGGTAAAAAGGTCTACAGCATCACCGACAAGGGCCGCGAGGAGATCCGGAACCGGCTCTCCGACCTTGCCGACCTCGAGGACGAGCTGACCGAGTCACTGCGGGACGTTGCCAGGGAGATCTCCGAGGATGTCCGCGACACCGTTCGCGGCATCCGCGAGGAGCTGACCGCAGCCGCCAGGGAGTTCCGCAGCCAGCACGCGGAGACGGAGACGCCCCGCGCGGCGGACGGGGACGAGACAGCCGCCAACGACGAGGCCCGGCGGATCCGCGAGGAGGCCCGGCGGGCACGCGACGAGATGCGGTCGAAGTTCCGCGCGAAGAGCGGCCGGGACTGGGCAGGCTGGCAGGACCGTGCGACCGCAGGCTGGTCCGCGCCCTGGAGCGCGTGGGCCGACGATCCCGGCGCGGCTGGCGACGATCGGCCAGGACATGGCGGGCAGAACCCGTTCAGCGACCTGGAGCGGATGGCGATCCAGTTCGCCACGGAACTGCGCGCGGCGGCCAGGCAGGCCGGCAACGTCGGCGAGCGGTCGCTGAGCGACCTGCGGGACCTGCTGACGGACACGCTCGCGAGAGTCCGGGACGAGGTATTCAGTGAGCGCGCCGAGGACAAGCCGGCCGGTGACGCAGGCAAGGACTGACCGCGGCCCGGCCACGCGTGCCCGGCGGAGGTTGCCGACGTTCCCGGCACCTAGCGATTGTCGGCAGGGACGGTCCGGATGTGCGCCAGCGGTCCGCGCGCGGATTGCAGCGCCGAGCGGATCTCGCTGATCACGCGCCAGCTCTCGGCGCGAATCCTGCTGGGCGGGAAGTGCAGGACGAGGATGCCCTGCGCCGTCATGCGAGCGTGCCGCGCGAGCGTCTTCTCCCAGTCCTCTGGTGACAGATGCCACTCCTTCGAGTCGACCTCGGCGGCCACCGCCAGCTCCTTCCACCACACGTCCGGGCTGGCCAGGAACTCGTCACCGACGAATAGCTGCGGGTTGAACATCGGGGCCGGGAGGTCGCTGCGCCTGATCAGCACGCGCAGGTCGCCCTCCGCATTCGACCTGACGCCATCGGCCACCTCCGCCAGGACCTGCCTGAATCGAGCGGAGCCACGGCTCGGGCCTGCCTGCAGCTCCTCCGTCAGCTGCCAGATCATCACCTTGCCCCGCTGCACGCTGGCGGCTACGAGGGCGCGCACGTCCGCGACGTCGTCGAGCTGGCGCGCGGCGTCGGCGACGGCTCGCGCCGGAAGCACGTACCTGAGCGCACCATCGTTGAAGACCTTCGGCGTCGAGGCAGTGCGGTGTAAGCGCACGAAGCCCGCGTCCATGCGCCTGCAGTCAGGCGGCACGAGCACGTCCACGAACGGGTTCGGCTTGGACGGAATGCCGTACCGGGCCGCCGCGGCGATCCCCGTGATCGCAAGCGGCTTCCCTGCGTGCAGGAAGGCGGCCACGGCCCGCTGTGACGCCGTCAGCCCGCCCGGCCGGGCCGTGTAGATACCAGGCAGCACGACCTGCCATGACCCACCGGACCGGATCCGGTACCTGATCGCCTTGGCCGTCAGCTCGCAGTCAAGAGCCTGACCGCGAGCCACGATCTGATGCTGTGCCTGAAGCAGCGACGCCAGGGCGGCGCGATCAAAACTCGCTAACTGTGGCATGTGGTGCAGCATGCCAGCGGGCTATGACAGTTCCGGGAGCCCGGTCCGTGCCCGCTGGGCGGGCCTGAGGGCACCAGAGGTAAGTTCGCTGCCCCACTACGGGCACCGAACTGCCCTCTGCTGCCCATTCGGGTCGGGTCGAGGGGCAGCAAACCGCCCTGCGCTGCCCTTCGCTGTCCGAAGCCGCCGAGCTGGACCCAGCGATGGGCCGGGCTGTCAGACGGTGAAGACCACCTTGCCGAACAGGTCGCCTGAGATCATCGCCTCGAAGCCCGCGCGCGCTTGGGCCAGCGGCAGCGTGCGGTCGATGAGCGGCCGGGTGCCGGTCTGCTCGCAGAAGGTGAGGAGCCGGGCCAGCTCCGCCCTGGTGCCCATCGTCGAGCCGACCACGGAGAGCTGAAGGAAAAAGACCCGCGAAAGGTCCGCAGCGGGCGCGGAGCCGCTCGTCGCGCCGGAGATCACGATGGTGCCGCCTGGCCTGAGGGAACGCAGCGAGTGCGCCCAGGTCGCCTCGCCGACGGTCTCCATGACGGCGTCCACCCGTTCGGGTAGCCGCGCGCCGGCCTCGAACGCCTGGTCTGCGCCGAGTTCGAGAGCCCGGGCCCGCTTAGCCTCGCTGCGGCTGGTTGCCCACATGCGGAATCCGGCGGCACTGCCGAGCTTGATCAGCGCAGTCGCTACGCCGCCGCCGGCACCCTGGACGAGCACCGTGGAGCCGACCGCGATCCGGCCCCGGTCGAACAGCATCCGGAAGGCGGTGAGATAAGCGGTCGGCAGGCAGGCCGCCTCGGCGAACGACAGTGCCGCGGGCTTGGGCACGAGGTTGCGCCGCGGCACGGCGACCAGCTCGGCGAAGGTGCCCTGGTGCAACTCCGACAGCAGCGTCCTGGACGGATCGAGGGTCTCGTCGCCGCCAGCGACCAGCGGGTCGCCCACGACGGCGTGGACGACGACATCGCGGCCGTCCGCGTCGACGCCGGCCGCATCGCAGCCGAGGATCATCGGAAGGCGCTCGGCGGGCAGGCCGACGCCGCGCAGCGTCCAGACGTCGTGGTGATTGAGTGCGGCCGCCTTGACGCGTACGGTAGTCCAGCCATCGGGCACGACGGGCTCGGCGTGGTCGCCCAGTTCCAGGCCGGACAGCGGGTTCTCGGCGTCGAAGCGCGCGGCAGTGACAGCGAACATGGGACTGGACATTAGCGCCCGCGCCTGTCGCGCCGTAAGGCGCGGTACCTGGCGCGGCGCCTGCCGCACTGGCTGCCGCGGTGCCTGCCGCGCAAGGCCGGCGCTCGGCACGGGGGCGCTGGCGGACCGTCTGTCCTAGACACGGCACCCAAGGCGGGAGATGTAACCAGTTAAGTACTCAACGGCGCCGCCCTCGAATGCCCGACTGTGCCATACTCGGATGTCTGGGAAGCGGCCAGCCTGATTCACGCTTGCAGGTAAGGACCGTAGTGAATCTGTCGTCATACGCAGAACTCGCGGTCCGCCTTGCCAATACTGCCGTACAGGCGGAAGGCGAGCCGGACTCGCTCGGCAGCGCTGCCGACTGCGCGAAGGCCTTCAGCGACTGCATCACCGTCGAGGTGACGCACCGCGATCTCGCCGTGCTCAGGCACCTGCGGGAGGAGTTCACCGCGATCTTCAACGCGGCGGCGGGCGGCGAGGAGAAGGCCGCGATCGGCCGGCTCAACGCGCTGCTGGTGCAGTTCCCCATTCAGCCGGAGCTGGTCAGCCACGACGAGCAGCGCTGGCACGTGCACCTGGCCGCGCACGGCTCGGCCTCAGACCAGTTCGCGGCCGGGGCCGTGATTGGCCTGGCGCTCACCGTCTCGCTGTATGGCGTGAGCCGGCTGGGAATCTGCGCAATCGCTTCGTGTCCGCGGATCTTTATCGACTCAAGCACTAACAAGTCGCGCCGGTACTGCACCGAACACGGCGCACGCGGCAATGTCAGCACCCTCCGCGCACAGCCGCCGATCGGCGTAACAGTCGGTAATCGCGCGACCCCGGCCGCCAGCTAGTCCCGAGACGGTCCCGTTACTTTTTCGCCTCCACGCCAGTCGGCCATGGCGAGATACTTCTTCTGGCGCCAGGCGTCTGAGCTGGGAAAACGCTTCGGATCTCTGGACGGGCGGCACGCGCGGACGCGACGATTCAGTGACTCGCGTTACCGAAATGACGCCAAGTGACTTCTTCTCATCACCCAAGTCGATCATTACCATGAGCCCTACTCCACGGGCATATGGCCCACGTATGCGGACCCCGAGAGGCTAGGTTCCAACGTGATTTGTGATCGCGCCGACATCCGTCGTCGTGGTTGCCTGTGCCGCAGCCGGGAGCGCCCGGCGCTGACCGACAGGTCCTGCCGTTCCAGCTGGCGCCGGAAGTGCACCGTGCCCTATTTCATCAAGTCCCCAATAGGCGTGGAGTCGACACTGTGCCGACCCGGTCGGCCAACCACTTAGGGAGGAAGTTCATGGCTGCCACTGCCCCTGGCGCAGGGTCAACAGGGGAATACCACCTGCATAGAAAGGTGGGCCTGCGCGGGATGACCCTCGTCTCGCTCGGCTCCATCATCGGTTCCGGCTGGCTGTTCGGCGCCCTCGGCGCCGCCTCCCTGGCCGGCGGCGGCGGCTCGCTGCTGACCTGGATCATCGCGGCGGTCGTCCTCGGCCTGCTCGCGCTCGTGCACGCCGAGCTCGGCTCGACGTACCCGGTCTCCGGCGGCACCGCGCGGTTCCCGTTCATGGCCTTCGGCGGCCTCGGCGGCTTCGCGGGCGGCTGGATGGCCTGGATTCAGGCCGTCACAATCGCCCCCATCGAGGTCGAGGCGTCGCTGAGTCACCTCGAGGCGAAGTACCCCACCGGGTTCCACGTCTACACGGCCTCCGGCACGCTCACGACCGCTGGCGTCCTGTGGGGCCTGCTGTTCATGGCCTTCTTCACGATCGTCAACACGCTGGGCGTGAAGTGGCTGGCCGAGACCAACAGCATCGCGATGATCTGGAAGCTGCTGATCCCGACCACGACGATCTTCGCGCTGCTGTTCACGTCGTTCCACTCGGGCAACTTCACTGCCGGCGGCGGCTTCGCCCCGGCCGGAGCCCACGGCGTGCTGGCGGCGCTGGCGGCGGGTGTCATCTTCGCGGCTGAGGGCTTCGAGCAGGCGATCCAGATAGGCGGCGAGACCCAGAATCCGCAGCGCAACATTCCCCGTGCGCTGCTGATAGCGATGGGCATCGGCACGCTGTTCTACCTGCTGCTCGACATGGCGTTCGTCGGCGCGATCAACCCGGTGAACATCGTGCACAACTGGAACACCCCGATCCCTGGCGTGGCCAAGCTCGGCCCGTACATCACGCTCACCACGCAGGCGGGCCTCGGCTGGCTGGCGACGCTGCTGGTCATCGACGCCGTCGTGTCGCCCGGCGGCACCGGCCTGGTCTACCTCGGCACGTCGTCCCGGCTGTCGTACGGCCTCGGCCGCAACGGCTACTTCCCGAAGATCATCAGCAGGATCGACGCCCGTGGCGTCCCGATCGTGTCGATCGTCATCTGCTTCGTGATCGGCATGCTGACGTTCCTGCCGTTCCCGGACTGGTTCGGCCTCGTCGGCCTCATCACGTCGGCGACGGTGCTCATGTACGCGATGGCACCGCTGGCTCTGGCCGCACTCCGCAGGCAGGATCCGGACCGGCCGAGGGGCTACCGGCTCCCGGCTGCCGGCGTGCTGAGCCCGCTCGCGTTCATCGCCGCCAACATCGTGGTGTACGTCTCCGGTTACAGCACGATCTTCTGGATGGAGATGTTCATCGCGGCCGGCTTCATCATCTTCGGGCTCTACCAGGTCAGCCTGCCCGCGGAGCGGCGTACGATCCTCAACCTGAGGTCGGCGACCTGGCTGCTGCCGTGGCTGGTGGCGATCCTGGTCATCGCGTGGCTGGGCCGCTACGACGGCAACCCGACGAAGGTATTCGGCGTCACCCTGGTCGCGACGCAGCGTCTCGGCGAGTGGTGGGACCTGCTCGCCGTCGCCCTGATGAGCCTGGTGGTCTACTACTGGGCCAGCTACACCGCGCTGCCGGTGGAGAAGGTTCAGGAGGCGGTCGCCGAGGTCGAGCGCGAGGCTTCGATCGAGCTCGAGTCGCACCTCGTCACCTGACCGGCCAAGCGGGGCGGTCCGGGCACACGTCCGGGCCGCCCCGTTTTCATGCCCGCGCTCGCCGCGGGCGCGGTGGCCAGCAGCGCCCGATTACCCGCGCCTCGATCAGGTCGTCCGCGACGGGTCCGAACCTCGCGCTATCGACGGCGCCCGCCGCCGCGTTATCCGACGCAAGCCACCAGCCTGCGGCTTCCCGCCATGCCACCCGTTTGACGAGGAACGTCGGGTGTCCCTCCGGATTGCGCGCGATAACGATCTGGCCGGGCCTTATCCGCAGCGCCGCGCCGCGCCGCAGCCCGCGCCATGCCAGCAGCCAGTCGCCCGGCCGCGCGGCGGGCTCCATCGAACGCTCGGCGACGGCTACCCGGTATAGCGGCCAGCGCATGCATGCCTCCCGCGTGGGCAGTCCGGACCGAGGCTGTACTGTCGGAATCCAAGCCATATCTGAGATGAGAAGAGGGCGATCAATGAGGCTGCTCACACGTCTCCTCGCGCCGAAGGTTACCGTGCACGCGCACTGTGACCTGCCCTGCGGCGTCTACGACCCGGCGCAGGCGCGCATCGAGGCAGAGTCGGTGAAGGCCATCTGCCAGAAGTACCAGGACAACGCCGATCCCGAGTTCCGCACGCGTGCCCTGCAGATCAAGGAAGAGCGGTCTGAACTCGTCAAGCATCACCTGTGGGTGCTGTGGACCGACTACTTCAAGCCGCCGCACTTCGAGAAGTACCCGCAGCTGCACCAGCTCTTCAACGAGGCCACCAAGCTGGCGGGCGCCGGCGGCACCAAGGGCAGCGCCGACCCGTCCAAGGCGGACGAGCTGCTGGCGAAGATCGAGGAGATCTCCAAGATCTTCTGGGACACCAAGCAGGGCTGAGCGGCACCACCACACGGCTGGCTGGCTAGGGGCCTGAGCCGGGCCGCTAGCCAGCCAGTTGGCTAACCCCGCCCGCGGCCCGCTCAGCGGGGCCGGAACGCAACTGCCGATCCGGTGTTGGTGCAATCACATGGTCACTGTAAGTTGCGGTGAGAGGCCGGCGTCCGCATCTGGCGGGCGTATCCGGCATTTGGGGGAGGTCCTTTCGTGACGGAAGAGACGACGTCCGCAGTTGCGGCGGCGGCCAGGGTGCCCGCCGGAGCAGCTGCCGCGGGCGGCTCTGGGTCGGCCGCTGTGGGCGCGGCCGGCGGCACGGCAGCCAGCCAGGTGCCGGGCAGCGGATCGCAGGACCAGGTCACAGTCAGGATGCCCGCGGACGGCGCGTACCTGTCCGTGCTGCGCACCGCCACGGCCGGGCTGGCGGCCCGGCTCGACTTCACCCTCGACGACATCGAGGATCTGCGTATCGCGGTGGACGAGGCATGCGCCATGCTGCTCGGCCAGGCGATCCCTGGCAGCAGCCTGGAATGCAGTTTCGACCTGGAACCCGACGCGATGACGATCCGCGTGTCGGTGCCGTGCCTGAATCCGCGGACGCCGTCCGCCGACACGTTCGCGTGGACCGTGCTCGCCGCGCTGGCGGGCCAGGTCGAGGCGCAGGCAGGGCCAGGAGACAGGCTTGCGATCGTCATGCGCAAGACCCGGCCGGGGTCGGGGTCCGCGTGACGGGGGAGACAGAGGTCGCATTGACCGAGGAGTTCGAGATGACGACGGCGGAGGCCAGCGAATCCGCCGCCGACGACCCGGACGCCCTGGTGCCAGCGGTGCTCGAGCTCAGCGAGGAAAGCGAGCTGAGCGAGGAGTTCCCGCCGGCGCCGATGCGCGCGCAGCACGGCGCTCGCGAGCGGGGTCACGCCCGCGAGCTGTTCGAGCGGCTCGCCGAGCTGCCACCGGGCGACGAGGAGCGGCTGCGCATTCGCGGCGAGCTCGTCGAGCTGCACCTGCCGCTGGTGGAGTATCTCGCCCGGAGGTTTCGCAACCGGGGCGAGTGGCTCGACGACCTGACGCAGGTCGCCACCATCGGCCTCATCAAGTCCATCGACAGGTTTGACCTCGACCGGGGCGTCGAGTTCTCGACGTACGCCACGCCCACCATCGTGGGCGAGATCAAGCGCCACTTCCGCGACAAGGGCTGGGCCGTCCGGGTGCCCAGGCGCCTGCAGGAGCTGAAGCTGGCGCTGGCGAAGGCGATCGGCGAGCTGGCACAGCGCCTGGGCCGCGCGCCGACGGTGGCCGAGCTGGCCGGGCACCTGCAGATGAGCGAGGAGGAGGTGCTGGAGGGCCTGGAGTCGGCCAACGCCTACTCCACGGTCTCCCTCGACGCGCCGGACTCCGGCGACGAGGACGCTCCGGCCGTCGCGGAGTCGCTCGGCATGGTCGACGAGGCGCTCGAGGGCGTGGAGTACCGGGAGTCGCTCAAGCCGCTCCTGGAGCAGCTCCCGCCGCGGGAGAAGCGGATCCTGCTGCTGCGGTTCTTCGGGAACATGACGCAGTCGCAGATCGCAACCGAGCTCGGGATCTCCCAGATGCACGTCTCGCGGCTGCTGGCCAGGACGCTCGCGCAGCTGCGGGACGGACTGACCAGCGACGAGTAACGGCGAAGCCGTTCTTCGCGCCAATCGCAGCGCTATCGCGGATCAGCTGGAATCCGGCTTTTTCACCCTGCCGGGCGTCAGCAGTTCCATGCTCGCGGGAGCGAATAGCATCGCCATACCCGCCAGCGCGAGCAGCAATGCCGGAATGCCCCATTCATAGCGCGGGGCCTCCAGCAGGTAGATAGCGACGATGCCGGTGAAAAGCTGCGTGAGCAGCGCCGGGGTGCGCGTCCAGCGGCGTCCCGCGCGCAGGCCCATGGCCACCAGGCCGAGCAGCAGCGCGGTGCAGACGCCGATCAGCGTGATCGCGATGCCGCTGCCCAGCTGGTAGGACTTGCCGGTGCCGGTGTCGACCGCGGCAAGAACGGCGGCACCGAGCACGCCGAGAGCCTCGACGCCCTGGATGGCCGCCAGCGCCAGCACCGTCCGTGGCGGCTGCCCCGTTCCGGGAGACACCGTGCGGGCAGGCGCCGGGCCGGCCGGCGTACCGCCGGGCCGGGGTGCCGATGCGCGGTTCGCGGCTTGCTGGCTAGCCTGGGCCCGTGCGCGCGCTTTTGATCGTGAACCCACACGCCACCTCCACGACTCAGCCCCGGCGCGACCTCATCGTCCGGGCTCTCGCCTCGGCAGTCGACCTTGAGGTCGTGGAGACACGTTACCGGGGCGACGCGACCAGGCTGGCCGCAGCCGCCGCGGCAGCCGAGACCGGCCTGGTCATCACCCTTGGCGGGGACGGCACGGTAAACGAGGCAGTCAACGGCCTGCGGGCCGCCGCGGACGCCGCGGATATCGGCGCCGCCAGCCTGCCCGCGCTGGCCGCGCTGCCCGGCGGCAACGCCAACGTGTTCATCAGGTCCCTCGGGCTCCCGCCCGACCCGGTCGACGCTGCCGCCCGGCTGATCGAGGACCTGGCCCGCGGTCGCGAGCACGTCGTCGGGCTCGGCACGGCCAACGGGCGGTACTTCAGTTTCAACGCCGGTCTCGGCCTGGACGCAGAGGTCGTGCGCGCCGCGGAGGGCCGGCGGGCGCACGGCCGGGCCCTGACCCCCGCCAGGTACGCCCGCACGGCACTGCGGCAGTTCTTCGGGGTGACCGACAGGCGGCATCCGCCGATCACGATCGCCGCCCCCGAAGGCCTGTGCGCAGATCCCGTATTCGTCTGCATCGTCTCCAATTCCGCGCCCTGGACGTACCTGGGCGACCGGCCGGTCAACACCAATCCGGACGCGAGCTTCGACACCGGGCTGGACGTGTTCGCGCTGCGCAGCCTCACCACGGCGGGCACGCTGCTGACACTGCGCCAGATGCTGTCGGACCGCGCGGAGCCGCCGCGCGGCCGGGCGGTCGTCGCCGGCCACGACCTCGACAAGATCACGCTGCAGGCGCACCGGCCCGTCGCGTTCCAGCTTGACGGTGAGTACATCGGCGAGGCGGAGGCGGTGGAGTTTCGTTCGGTTCCGCACGCGCTGCGAGTAATCGGCTTACCCGACTGGCACGGCGCGATTGGCTCCTAGGCTGCTGCTGCGCTACAGTCATTGGCCCCGGATTCACCGGGCATCGGCATTAAAGCGACTAATATCGCCGAAACGGGTGCTGATCCCGTCCGATGCGTACGTCGGGCACTGTTCTCATGCCCGCAATGTGACTGATCTGACACCGAAATCCTGCCGAACCTTTGCCGAAGACTCTTGCGGTTGATCGCGGAGCTTGAGAGGGTTGTAACGCTCCTGGTGAACGGTGCGCCAGTGCACGCCGTGCCAGGTCTGTGGTCGTCCGCATGCGGCTCGGCCTGACGACCTTCGGGGCACGCCCGGGTGACATGAATCACCAGCCAGCCGGGTAGAGCACCAGCCAAGACAGTCAAAGAGTACAAGTACCTGACATATAGCAAAGCTCGTGAAATCGTTCACAAGCACGACGGAGTGCCTCAGGGCCCTGTCGGGGACCTGGACCTCACAGAGGAGTGGACCTCATGGACTGGCGTCACCACGCCGCCTGCCGTGACGTAGACCCGGAGCTGTTCTTTCCGATCGGCAACACCGGGCCTGCGATAACCCAGATCGACGAGGCCAAGCAAGTATGCCAGCGCTGTAAGGTCATGGAGCCCTGCCTCCAGTGGGCGCTGGAGAGCGGCCAGGACGCCGGCGTCTGGGGAGGGCTCAGCGAGGACGAACGGCGCGCGCTGAAGCGCCGCACGAGGGTCGCGGCCCGCGCCACCGCGTAACTGTCGCCTGCGTGCCGCGCACGCACGGCACCCGGGCCTGTCCCGCGCGGACAGGCCCCGCTCTGTCGCAGCCATTAGCCGCGGAGCCGGAGCAGACGGGCGCTGCCGCACGGGGAGCCGGGCAGCCGCCCGGCAGCGAGCGGCCGCACGAGAACGGGCATGGCTCAGCCGGGGCCGCTCGCGACGAGCCCGGCCTGCGGCGAGGGCTCATTCTTATCCGGCTCCCCCAGGGGCAGCTCAACCAGGACCCTCGTGCCGCCGCCAGGCCGTGGCGCGATCTCCAGCCTGCCATCCAGCTCGGTCAGGACGAGCGCGCGCACGATCTGCAGCCCCAGGCTGGACGCCGAGTCGAGGTCGAACTCCGGCGGCAGGCCGACGCCGTTGTCGGTAACCGTGACCGAGAGCGTCCCCGGGCCACGACGCGCTGCCACCTCCAGGAACCCGTCGGCGGCGTGGTTCGCGCCGGACAGGCCGTGCTGCAGGGCGTTCTGCATGAGCTCGGTCAGCACCAGCGCGAGCGGCGTCGCGATCGCCGCCGACAGCTGCCCGAACTCGCCGAGCAGCGTCGGCGTGACCCGCGCCTCGGGCGCCGACACCTCGCCGGCCATCATCGCCACCCGCCCGGCGATCTCGTCGAAATCCACGACCTCATCCGGCACGTGCGAGAGCGTCTCGTGCACCATCGCGATCGACCCGACCCGGCGTACCGCCTCCTCCAGCGCGAACTTGGCCTCGGGAGCCTGCAGGCGGCGCGCCTGCAGGCGGAGCAGCGCGGCCACCGTCTGCAGGTTGTTCTTGACCCGGTGGTGGATCTCCCTGATCGTGGCGTCCTTGCTGATCAGCTCCCGCTCCCGGTGGCGGAGCTCGGTCACGTCCCTGAGCAGGATCAGCGCACCCGCCCTGGTGCCGTCGACGACCAGCGGGATCGTCCGGAGCTGGACGACGGCGCCGTTGGACTCGACCTCGGTCTCGGCATGAGCCCGGCCGCTGGCGGCGACCATCAGCGAGTCGTCGCGGGCCTCCCTGGTCGCGCACAGCTTCGCCGTCAGCGGGCCGAGCTGCTTGCCCACCAGGTCCGCGGTCAGGCCCAGCCGCCGGTAGGCCGAGAGCGCGTTGGGGCTGGCGTAGGCGACGCGGCCGGACTTGCTCAGCCGCAGCAGCCCGTCGCCGACTCTCGGCGACCGGACCAGCGCGGGCTCCTCCCCCGGACTGGGGAACATACCCGCGGCTATCATCCGGGCCAGGTCGTCGGCGGCCCGCAGGTAGGCGAGGTCCAGCCGGCTCGGTGTCCGCGCCGCGCTCAGGTTGGTCGACCGCTCGATGACCGCGACCACGCGCTCGTGCGTGACGACCGGGATCGTCTCGTGCCGCACCGGGATGCCCCTGGTCCACTCCGGGTCACCCTCGCGGCAGATCCGCCGCTCCTCCATGGCCATCACGAGCGGCAGCTGGCCCTTCCCGGACCGGATCATCCCGACCACGTCGTCGGCCAGCGCTGTCGGCGCCGTGGTCGGGCGCATCTGCGCCAGGGACAGCCAGCCGCCCTCGGGCAGGGGCGCCCAGAGCACCAGGTCGGCAAACGACAGGTCCGCGAGCAGCTGCCAGTCCGACAGCAGCGCGTGCAGCCAGTCCAGGTCCGCGCCTTTCAGGCCGGCCCGCCGGGCCAGATCGCTAAGTGAGGGCACCTGGCCATCATCGCAGCCAGCCGGAATGATCCGGGACCTGATGCCGTCCGGCTACCTGCTGGTAGCGTCACCGCATGAGTCCGGAGCAGCAGCCAGCACATGGCGGCGCGCTGGCGGTCGCAGCCGCTCGCGCGCACGGCGTGCAGACCATGTTCACCCTGTCGGGCGGCCACGTGTTCCCGCTCTATGACGGGGCGGTGAAGGCCGATCCGCCGATGCGGATCGTCGACGTCAGGCACGAGCAGACCGCCGTGTTCGCCGCCGAGGCGACCGCCAGGCTCACCCGCTCCGCCGCGCTGGCCGTGCTCACCGCCGGCCCGGGTGTCACCAACGGCGTCAGCGCCGTCACGACCGCTCACTTCAACGGGACGCCGCTCGTCGTGCTCGCCGGGCGCGCGCCCGACGGCCGCTGGGGCTCGGGCAGCCTGCAGGAACTGGACCATCCCCCGCTACTCGCGCCGGTGACGAAGCGGGCCTGGACGGCGCACTCCCCCGACGAGGTCGGCAGTGCTGCGCACGAAGCTTTCACCCTGGCCACAGCCCGGCATCGGGGGCCGGTGTTCCTTGATGCCAGCCTGGAGGCGCTGTTCGGGCCGGCGGCGCCCGGGGGGCTGCGGCGGCTTGATGGAGAACAGCCGCCTCCGCCTCCCGGCACGCCGCCGGCGCGCGGCGGGGAGGCCGACCGGGACGCGGTGGAGGAGATCGCGCAACTGCTAGCGACGTCACAGCGGCCGGTGCTGGTGCTCGGGTCGGACGTGTGGATGGATCACGCGGAGCGCGAAGCACGCGAGGCGGCGGAGATGCTGCAGTTGCCCGTGATCGCTAACGGGCAGGGGCGCGGGATTCTGCCGGGTGGGCATCCGCTGCTGGCGACGAGGGCCAGGGCGAGCGCGCTGGGCGGCGCGGACCTGGTGATCGTCGTCGGCACGCCGCTCGACTTCCGGCTCGGCTACGGGCGGTTCGGCGGCAAGGGCGAGACTCCCCCGGCGAAGGTCGTGCACGTCGCGGACGCCGCGGATCAGGTGGCGAGCCACTGCGAGCTGGCGGGCAGCGCGCACGGGAGCCTGGGGGCATTCTTCACGGCGCTCGCCGCCGCGGCCGGCACCGGCGGCAGGGCCTGGACGGCCGAGTGGCTGCCGCGGCTGCAGCAGGCCTGCGAGCAGGCGGCGGCGGCCGACGCGGAGCTGCTGCACAGTGACGCGCACCCGATCCACCCGATGCGCATCTACGGTGAGCTTGCCGCCCAGCTGGCGCCGGACGCGGTCGTGATCGGCGACGGCGGCGACTTCGTGAGCTACGCGGGCAAGTACCTGGAGCCGCAGCAGCCCGGCGGCTGGCTCGATCCAGGGCCGTACGGCTGCCTCGGCACCGGACTCGGGTACGCGATCGCCGCCCGCGTTGCCCGGCCCGGCGCACAGGTCGTCCTGCTGCTCGGCGACGGCGCCGCCGGGTTCTCCCTGATGGACGCGGACACGCTGGTGCGGCACGGCCTGCCGGTGGTGATGATCTGCGGCAACAACGGCATCTGGGGGCTGGAGAAGCACCCGATGCAGGCGCTGTACGGCTACGACGTGGCGGCCGACCTGCAGGCCGGCTGCCGGTACGACCAGGTCGTCACCGCGCTCGGCGGCGCAGGCGAGGTGGTGAAGGACCCGGCCGAGATCGGCCCGGCGCTGCGGCGGGCCTTCGATGCGGGGATGCCGTATCTGGTGAACGTCCTGACCGATCCCGCGAACGCGTATCCGCGGTCCACGACGGGCGTGTGAGCGCGGCTACTCGATGACGGCGATCAGGTCGCCTTCCTGCACCACGTCACCCTCGGCCACCGCCAGCCTGGTGACCGTACCGCCGTCCTCGGCCAGCACCGGGATCTCCATCTTCATGGACTCCAGGATCACCAGCGTGTCACCATCAGCGACAGCGTCGCCCTCGGCCGCCACGACCTTCCAGACGTTAGCCACCATCTCGGCGCGGACCTCAGCCACCCTGTATCTCCTCGCTGTCACTCGTTGCGCACTATCATGACGGCCGGGCGGCCGGTTACGGGCGCAGTCGGCCCACTATGGACGTGTCGTAGTCGCCGCTGCGGAACTCTTCCGACGCCAGCAGGTCGGCGTGGAACTGCAGGTTGGTCTTCAGCCCGCCGATCGTGAACGCGCTCACCGCGGCGGCGGCCCGGTCAAGCGCCGCCGCGCGGGTAGCGCCGTGCACGCATAGCTTCGCCAGCAGCGGATCGTAGTTCGGCGTCACCCGGTTGCCCGCGGTGTAGCCAGCGTCCACGCGCACGCCAGGCCCCGACGGCTGCGACCACTCCTCGATCAGGCCAGGGCTCGGCAGGAACCGCCCGGGGTCCTCGGCGTAGATCCTCAGCTCGAGCGCGTGGCCGGCCGGCGCGAGCCGCGCCGGGTCAAAGCTTATCGGCTCCCCCGCCGCGATCAGGAACTGCTGCTCGACCAGGTCGATGCCGGTCACCAGCTCGGTCACCGGGTGCTCGACCTGAAGCCTGGTGTTCATCTCCAGGAACATGAACTCGCCGGTCGTGACGTCGACCAGGAACTCGACGGTTCCCGCGCCCAGATACCGCACTGCCTCCCCGGCCGCGGCTGCCGCCGCGAGCATCCGGGCCCGCAGCTGCGGGCCGACGCCGGGAGACGGCGTCTCCTCCGCGACTTTCTGATGCCGGCGCTGCACGGAGCAGTCCCGCTCCCCCAGCGCGAGCACCCGGCCGTCGGGCAGGCCCAGAATCTGCACCTCCACGTGCCTCGCGCGCTCGACGTACCGCTCGAGCAGGATCGCCGGGTTGCCGAAGAAGCGCTCGGCCCTGGTGCGCGCCGTCTCGAACCCGGCGGTCAGCTGCGCCGCGTCCGCGGCCGCGCTCATGCCGATGCCGCCACCGCCACCCGAGGCCTTGATCATGACCGGGTAGCCGATCCGGGCCGCGGCCGCCAGCGCGGCATCCAGGCCGGCGACCGGCTCCCTGGTCCCCGCTGCCACCGGGACGCCCGCCCGCTCCATCAGGTTCCTGGCGTTGATCTTGTCGCCCATCTGCGTCATGGACTCGGGTGACGGGCCGACCCAGACCAGCCCCGCGGCCTGGACGGCAGCCGCGAAGCCTGGATTCTCGGCCAGGAATCCGTAGCCGGGGTGGATCGCGCCGGCCCCGGTCTTGCGGGCGGCCGCGAGGATCGCCGCCGCGTTCAGGTAGCTCGCGGCCGGTGCCGCCGGCCCGATCGGCACCGCCTCGTCGGCCTCCGCCACGAACGGCAGGTCCGCGTCGGCATCGGAGTAGACGGCGACGGAGCGGATCCCCAGCCTGCGGGCCGTGACCAGGACGCGCCTTGCTATTTCGCCCCTGTTGGCGATAAGGACCGATGCGAACACGCCCGCACTCTACAGGCGCCAGGCCAGCCGCCGTCCCGCGACCTCGGTGAGCGCGGTGACCACCACGGAGCTGTAACCGGACTGGTCATGCCGCAGCCGGTCCAGCGCGGCCGCGGAGCGCTCGCGGTCGGTAGACGGGCCCACGAGGTCATCGAAGGTGTTGGCAGCGCGGATGATCATGCTGCCCAGGGGCGGCGGCGGGCTGTGGCCGCTGGCCGGCCAGCTCTGGCAGCGGACCAGATCGGCGACCTCCTCCAGCACGCCCGCCTGCCGGATCACGTCCGCGCCCAGCTCGGCGATGCGCTGCTGGTCGGCCTCGGACACCAGCACGGTGGCACCACCGGGGATCGGGTCCCGCAGTGACAGCTGACCGATGTCGTGCATGAGTGCCGCGTACTCGACCTGCAGCAGGTCCCGCTCCGGCATGCCCAGCTCGCGGCCCACGGCAACCGCGAGCCGGCTGACCCGGCGCGAGTGCCCGGCCTCGACGTAGCCCGCCACCTCGGTGACCCTGGCCAGGGAGCGGACGGTCTGCAGGTAGGTGGCGCGGATCCCGGCATAGCGGCGGAACGCGACCTGCGTGACCAGCAGCGGCCCGAGGAAGACCGCGAGCTCGGCCAGGCCCATGACCTGCGCGCCGAGCACGATGATGATGACGGAGGCGCACACGCCGGCGCCGAGCGCCCACTGCACCCGGATCTCGTCGGCGATCGCGACGGAGAATCTGGCGCCCACATCGTCGGCCCGGATCAGGGCCCCGATGACGGTGTCGGCCAGCCAGCCGAGCAGGACCAGCGGCGTCATCACCGCCAGCGCGACCTTCCAGGAGTGATGCAGGAGGAAGTCGTAGCCGGCCGGGCGGAACGCGAACGCGACGCACGCGATCGCGATCAGCCGGGTACACATCCCGGTCAGGCCCGCCGGCCGGCCCGCGGCGATGTGCGGCAGCGCGCCGACCATCATGCCGACGGCGGCCACCGCGATGACCATGAGCGCGGATGCGGACTTCGGCGGCATCGCGTGCGCATGGTGGGCCGGGAGGCCGGTGGCGAAGGGCACCTTGAGCAGCAGCGCATACGACATGCCGCCTACCATCGCGATGGGCGCGGCCTCCCGTCCGCCGGGCAGCGCCAGCCTGAGCAGCTCGCCGAGCGCGATGAAGCCGCCGAAGGCCAGCGCGGCCTTCATCTCGGTATGGTGCGTGTTGATGGTGGCGCTCGCGAACGCGGCGAGCACGAGCATTGCCGCTGTGGAGATGAGCAGCAGCCGGCCGGAGTCCAGCGCCTGCCAGGACGACCAGCGCTCGGTCGTCGGCGGCCCGGTCATGGCGCTACCCGTCATCTGGCACCGCCGGTCGGCTGGCAGCTCGGCGCCGGCCGGCGCGGGCAGCTGTCACGGCACATCGATCACCCGCAGCGGCGCGGTCGGGTCGTCGTGGTCCTTGACCGTGACCGTGGCCAGGTCGGTGGGCCGGGCGGCGGGCGCGGGCAGCGGCCAGCCCTCGCGGTCGAGCGCGGCTATGAACGCGTCCACGACGAGGGGATCGAACTGCGTGTTCGCGCCCTTGCGCAGCTCGGCCACCGCCTCCGGGATCGTCTTCGCCGCCCGGTAGGAGCGCGTCGAGGTCATCGAGTCGAAGGCGTCGGCCACCGCGATGATGCGCGCGAATTCCGGGATCTCGTGGCCGGCGAAGCCCATCGGGTAGCCCTTGCCGTCGATTCGCTCGTGGTGGTGCATGATCCCGGCCAGCGCCTCGTTCAGGAACCCGATCTCCCGCACGATCTCGAGCCCGCGCATCGGGTGCAGCTGGATCGCCGCGTACTCGTCTTCTGTCAGCGGCCCCGTCTTCTGCAGCACCTGGGTGGGAACGCCGAGTTTCCCGACGTCATGCAGCATTCCGGCGAACTCTATGGCGTCGGTCCTGTCCACGCCCATGTGAATCTGACGCGCGATCATGCCCGCACCCAGCGAGACCCTGTCGCCGTGGCCGCGGGTGTAGTAGTCCTTGGTCTCGACAGCCTGGCACAGCGCCTTCATCGTCGCCGCGTACGCCCGCTGCTGCTCGGCGAACTGGCCCATGGCCCAGCGCGCCACGAACAGCGGGACGAGCACGAGCACGGCGGCGAACGCGCCCATCAGGTCCCAGAGCGAGGCGATGATCAGGCCTAGGGCCGCATAGCCCAGATCGGATACGAGCAGCAGCGGCAGGCTCGACTCCAGGCCCTCGCTGCGCAGCATCCGGCGGCCCCGGTTCAGCCGGTAGACGCCCCAGATGAGGCCCTGGTTGGTGAGCACGTGCACGGCCGCCGCGGCCGCGAACGGCCCGATGATCTCCCACGGATTCCGGCCGAAATGCGGCGACCCGATGTGCCCGCCCGACAGGTACAGGTACGTCCGCCCGGCCAGCAGCCCGGACAGCGCGCCCATCGCGCCGTTGAAGAGCCGCCCGTCCAGCCGCAGCTGCCGCTTGAGGCTCAGCAGGGACACGGCTCCGACGAGCGCGGCCGCGACGGGCCCGAGCAGGACCGCCGCCGCGAGGGTCGCAGACGAGCTCGGCGACCACTTCGTCTGCCTGGAGACCAGCGGCGCCGGCGTGGAGTCGCAGATCAGGAACAGCAGCTGCAGGATCACCAGGTCCCGCCAGAAGTCCGGCGTCACCGGCACGCCGACGGGCGTGTAGTTGACTAACGCCGCGGTTGCCAGGACTACGAGGCCGATATAGAGCCATGCGGCGCGGGAAACCATATGGACCCTCTCGGTGCGGGCGGGCTGCCGGTGAGCTTCAGCACGGCGCGCACACGGAGAATTCACAGGGCAGCGCCGCCGCCACTTAGAGTAACGCGGTCGGCACTGTCACGTAGGCGTCCGCGACAATGTGAGCACTTAGTAGTCAGATAGACGCGCAGTGTAATCAACCGGCGGGCGTGGCCGCCGGGCAGCCGGAGCTACTCGGCGAGGACCTCGGCGGTCTCGATCTCGGCGCGCACCGCCGCGATCCTGGTCAGGACCTTGGCGCGCAGCTCGCCGGGTACAGCCTCGTGCCCGCAGCATTTGTGCACGAGCTTCTTGACGACCTCTTCCAGGCCGTACTCGCGCAGGCACGGGCCGCACTCGTCGAGGTGCTGGCGAATGTCGGCGTACCCGGTGTCTTCCATCTCGCCGTCCAGGTAGGAGTAGACGAGCGCGAGTACCTCGCTGCACGGCACCTCGTGCGGCTTGCCGCAGCTCATGTCGTGTCCTCCTGGGCCGGCTCGGGCGCGTCGGGCGCGCCGCCGCCGACGGTCGTGGCACGCGTGCTCGCGAGCACGCCCCGCTCCGCCGCGTAGTCCTGGAGCAGTTCGCGCAGCTGCCTGCGGCCGCGGTGGAGCCGGGACATCACCGTCCCGATCGGCGTCCCCATGATGTCGGCAATCTCCTTGTACGCGAATCCCTCGACATCGGCCAGGTAGACCGCGAGCCGGAAGTCCTCCGGGAGAGCCTGCAGAGCGGCCTTGATGTCGGTATCCGGCAGTCGCTCAAGCGCCTCGGTCTCGGCCGACTTGAGCCCGCTCGAGCTGTGCGAGGCGGCCCTGGCGAGCTGCCAGTCCTCGATCTCCTCTGTACCCGAACGCTGTGGCTCTCGCTGCCGCTTACGGTAGGAGTTGATGAAAGTGTTCGTCAGAATCCGAAACAGCCACGCTTTAAGGTTCGTACCAGCCTGAAACTGGTGAAAAGACGCATAAGCCTTGGCGAACGTCTCCTGCACCAGGTCCTCGGCGTCGGCCGGGTTCCGCGTCATCCGCATGCCGGCCGCGTACAGCTGATCGAGGAAGGGCAGGACGTCCTCCTCGAACCGCTTACTGCGCTGTTCTAGTGTCTCGGGGACCGGACCCACCCCTTCCGGAATCGAGGGTTGCGGCAAACCAGCCTGCAAACCGTCTCGCCGGGAGGATACAACGCCGACCCCAACCAGCTCGCGCTCGACCACCGTGGCCGCGCTGACCACGGGAGATTGCGGACAGGGCTCGCAGGTTGCTGTGGGCACGTCGAGTGGAACACGCTGTGTGCCGCCTTCATTCCGGCCGGCCGCGGGGCGGGGCGGGGCGGCGCCGATGTCGGCGCAATCCGACGTTCCGGCTGCTCAGCGGAGGCTGCGGTCGAGCTTGCCCTGGCACGCCACGCAGCGTGCGGCCTCCGGCTTCGCCTCGAGCCTGCCCTCAGGCACGAGGCCGCCGCAGTCCACGCACGTGCCGTACGTGCCCATGTCGATCCGGTGCAGCGCGTCGAGGACGGCCGACCGCTGTCTCCTCGCGACCGCCAGAACGGCCTCGGACCGCTCGGATTCGGACAGGTTCGCACCCGCGTCCGCGGGATCCTGCGGGTAGTCACCGACGATCTGGTGGGCGCCGCTGCTGTGCAGGACGCCGATCGAGCGCTCGAGCTCGTCGCGGATCTCCTCCAGACGCTGACGTGCCGACGTCACATCCATGTTTCCTCCTCGGGGGAAGTTGGCCAGCCAGCACGTCAGGGGAATCTGCGGAGCTGTCCGGCCAGTCGGGCGAGGCCTAGAACAGCGCGCCGTCTCCGGCGTCGCCCTGGGCCGCACCGCCTTCGGGCGCTGCGGCCAGGCCCGTTGCTAACGGGGTGGCCAGGCCTGTACCAGGCGGCTCAATGGGCTCGATCAGGCTCGGCCCGTTGTTGCGGACCGAGTTGACGGCAGTGGAGACCGGGTAGGTGCGCAGACCGCTGACCGCGGCCGGGATCAGCAGCGACCGGAGATCGCTTACCTCGTGGTTGGCCGGGTCGAGCCAGTCACCCCAGCTCGCCGGGTCGATCACCATCGGCATCCGGTCGTGAATATGGCCGAGCTCGTCTGGCGCACTGGTCGTGATCACGGTCGATGTCCACAGCCAGGCATCTGGATCGTCGGGCGGCACCGACGGGTCACGCCACAGTTCGTACAGGCCGGCGAGCGCCAGCGAGCTGCCATCCGCACGGCTGATATAGATCGGCTGCTTGGGGCCACCCGGCTGCTGCTGCCACTCGTAGTAGCCATCGGCCGGCATCAGGCACCGGCGGCCAGCGAACGCGCGGCGGAAGGCGGGCTTCTCCGCCACCGTCTCCGCCCTCGCGTTGATCATCCGGCTGCCGATCTTGATGTCCTTGGCCCAGAACGGGACGAGGCCCCAGCGCACGACCCGCAGCTGCCGCTCCGCGCCAGCCTCGCCGACGTCCGGGGCGCCGTCGCGCCGGGCACCGTCCCTGTCATCGGGCCGCCGGGTCATGACCGCGTAGACACCCTTGGTCGGGGCCACGTTATAGTCCGGCCCGAGGTCCTCGGCCACCCGGTCGCTCTGCACGCCGAACTCCTCGAGGAGCTCGATGCGCTTGCGCGCGGATGCGTAGCGGCCGCACATAACCTCATCCTCGGGACGTCGAGCCGACATGGCGGCGCGAATAGTCTGCAGTTCATAACCGAGATCCGGCTATGCCAAACCTTGCCGCGATATCCGGCTCATTCCGGGCCCCGCGCGCTGCGCGGGTGTCTGATTGTCACTCCACGCGGCGGACTGCGTCCAGGGGCGAACTGACCCAGTAATCTCACACTCATGCAGGCCGCCGCGCAAATGGATAACGACTGGGAGGCTCCGGTTGCTCCCGGCCCGGTGCACGCGACCATCTCGGTGCCCGGCTCGAAGTCGATGACCAACCGGGCACTGGTCGTCGCCGCGCTGAGTGACGGCCCGACGACCATCACCGGGCCGCTGCGGGCCAGGGATACCGACCTGATGGCCGCGGCGATCGCGGCGCTCGGCGCGACCGTGCAGCGGGCCAGGTCCGACGACGGCAGCGCCGACGACCGCGGCAGCTGGACGGTGACGCCGGGCTGGACCAGCGAGGCGGCGCGCGTCGACGTCGGGAACGCAGGCACCGTGCTGCGATTCGTGCCGCCAGTGGCCGCGCTGTCGAAGGCGGACGTCCGTTTCAGCGGCGACCCGCGCGCCGCGGAGCGGCCGGTCGGCCAGCTGCTGAGCGGGCTGCGGCAGCTCGGTGTCGAGATCGAGGACGGCGGTCGGGGCGCGGTCCCGTTTACGATCCGTGGGCACGGCGGCGTCCGGGGCGGGCTGGTCACCCTCGATGCCTCGTCCTCGTCCCAGTTCGTGTCCGCGCTGATGCTCGCCGCGCCGCGGTACGACACCGGCGTGGCGATCCGGCATTTCGGCGGCCGGATCCCGTCGGCCCCGCACATCGCGATGACGGTAGCGATGCTCGTCGCGGCCGGCGGCCGCGTCGAGTCGGGCGACGAGAGCTGGCGCGTCTGGCCCGGCCCGCTGGGCGCGGGCACCATCACGGTCGAGCCCGACCTGTCGAACGCCGCGCCGTTCCTGGCCGCCGCGCTCGTCACCGGCGGCGAGATCACGATCGCCGGCTGGCCCGAGCCCAGCCTGCAGGCGGCCAGGCCGATCCTGGAAGTGCTGACCGAGATGGGCGCGACCGGCACGGCGACCCCCGCCGGGCTGCGGGTCCGCGGTGCCGGCCGCATTCGCGGCATCCGCGCGGACCTGCGGGATATCTCGGAGCTTACGCCGGTGCTGTGCGCCCTCGCGGCCATGGCGGACTCGCCGTCGCAGTTCACCGGCGTCGGCCACCTGCGGCTGCACGAGAGCGACCGGCTGGCCGCGCTGGCCGCGGAGATCGGCGCCCTCGGCGGCCAGGTCACCGAGCTGGCCGACGGCCTGCACGTGCAGCCACGGCCGCTGCGACCCGGCGCCGAGCCGTTCGACAGCTACGACGATCACCGCCTGGTGATGGCGGCCGCGGTTCTCGGGCTTGCCGTTCCCGGCATGAGGGTGCGCAACGCACAGACCGTCGGCAAGACCTTCCCGGACTTCGCCGGCCTGTGGCGGCAGATGCTGGAGCACCCAAGCTGAGCCCGGTGCGCGGCCACGAGCGGCTGGACGAGGACGATGTCCGGGTACGGCCGGGCCGGGGCTCGCGACCCCGCACCCGGCGCAGGCCCGCCCACGAGGATGCGGCGGATGCGTTCGTAACCGGGGTCGACCGCGGCCGGTACCGGTGCTGGACCGGGGAGCGCACGGTCACCGCGATGAAGGCGCGCGAGCTCGGCCGCGGCGGCGTCGTGGTCGGTGACCGGGTCCGGCTCGCGGGTGACGTCAGCGGTGAGCCCGGCACGCTGGCCCGCGTCGTGCGGGTGCAGCCGCGCAGGTCGGTGCTGCGGCGGTCGGCCGATGACGACGACCCGGTCGAGCGGGTCCTCGTCGCGAACGCGGACCAGCTCGTGATCGTCACCGCGCTCGCGAACCCCCCGCCCCGGCCGCGGCTGATCGACCGGTTCCTGGTCGCGGCGTACGACGCGGGCATCGAGCCGCTGCTCTGCCTCACCAAGTCAGACCTAGCCGCGCCGGACGAGCTGCTGGCCATCTACCAGCAGCTCGGCATTCGCTACCTGGTCACGGGGCGGCCGCTCGGTTCGGCGCTTGACGACGTGCGCGAGCTGCTCGCGGGCCGCCTCAGCGTGCTGGTCGGGCATTCGGGCGTCGGCAAGTCGACGCTGGTCAATGCCCTGGTGCCAGACGCCGCCCGAGCGGTGGGCAGCGTCAGCCCGGTGACCGGCCGGGGCCGGCACACGTCCTCCTCCGCGGTCGCGCTGCCGCTGCCGGGTCCCGACGACGGCTGGATCATCGACACGCCCGGGCTGCGCAGCTTCGGGCTGGCGCACATCGCCGCCGACAGCGTGATCTCGGCGTTCCCCGAGTTCGCCGACGCGCTCGCGGGATGCCCGCCGGGCTGCAGTCACATCGAGTCAGGCTGCGCGCTGGACGAGTGGGTCGCCCAGCACGGCAGCGACGCCTCGTCGACGGGCCGGCTGGACTCGCTGCGCCGGCTGCTGCGCAGCCGCGAGGGCCTGGATCCCGGGCCTGCTGGCTAGCGCGCAGCGCTGCCGAGGAGGTCGAGCACCTCGGAGTGGAGCAGGCCGTTAGTGCACACTGCGCTGCCGCGATCCGGCCGAGGTACGCCTGCCAGGTCGGTAAACGCGCCGCCGGCCTCCTCGACGATGACCTGGAGGGCCGCGAGGTCCCAGAGGGATACCTCGTTCTCCGCGGAAATGTCGGTCGCGCCCTCGGCGACCAGCACGTGGGACCAGAAATCCCCGTAGGCACGCGTACGCCACACCTTGCGGCTGAGACCCAGCAGTTCCGGCAGCTTTCCGGCCTGCTCCCAGGAGGACAGCCCGGAAAAGGACAGGGATGCGTCGGTGAGGCTGGCGACGCCGGAGACGCGGCAGGCGGCCGCCTTGGTGAGGCTCCGGCCAGTCCAGGCACCGCCGTCACGCGCGGCCCACCACCGCCGGCCCAGCGCCGGCGCGGTGACTACCCCGGCGATCACCTCGTCCTCCGCCATCAGGCCAATCAGCGTGGCCCAGACCGGGACGCCGCGGACGAAGTTCTTCGTGCCGTCGATCGGGTCGATGACCCAGCAGCGCTGACTCGACCCGGTGTGGCCGAGCTCCTCGCCCAGCATCGCGTCCCTGGGCCGCGCCCGGCTGAGCACGTTGCGCAGCGACTCCTCGACCGCGAGGTCGGCGTCGGTGACTGGCGTCATGTCGGGTTTCGCCTCGACCCGCAGGTCCTGCGCGCGGAACCGGCGCATGGTGATGTCGTCCGCGGCGTCCGCCAGGACGTGGGCGAAGCCGAGGTCGCCGTCAAAACCCGCCATGCCGGGCAACGCTAGCGCTTTCCGCCCCACACTGACCACGTCCGGGTACCGCAACGCACGGCGCGCCGGCCGGCGGCCGGGGGAAGACGTGTCCGCAACGGGCGCCGAGCGCGCACTTTGATGGGGTTTGCCCAATCCGTGGGCTGAGGCCTCGGCGGGAATTGAGGGTTGCCCGAAACCCCGTGCTGACGGATGCTGGGAAGCTAGGTCACAAACGCACAAGCGCCCAGCGGTCGCTGCTGCGCGCCTCGCCGACAACCAGGGGCCATAACCGGCTCGGCACGAGGGGAGCTGCGGATGAAGGTACAGGACGGGATGAGCCGGGTCGTGCTCAGCGTGGGCCCGGCACACACACTGCGCGAGGCGGCTCGGCTCATGTCGCAGCATCGGGTCGGCGCCGCGGTCGTGGTTGACCCGGAACACTCCGGTATCGGCATCCTGACCGAACGCGACATTCTGGATTCCGTCGGTTCCGGCCAGAACGCGGACACTGAGCTGGTCGCGGATCACCGCACCGCCGACGTGGTCTTCGCGTCGCCAGGCTGGACACTCGAGCAGGCGGCATCGGCCATGGTGGGCGGAAACTTCCGGCACCTCATCGTCGTAGACGGAAATGAGGTAACCGGCCTGCTTTCGATGCGCGACATCGTGCGCTGCTGGTCAGCGCAGGCACCCGCGAACGCCGGGATGGCTGCGGGAGTGGGCGCTACGCCCTGACAATAGGTGCCCGGGGACGGCAGCGTGGCCGCCGGGCAGTCGAGCGCCAGCGGCAGGCTGAACCAGGCGCAGGTCGCGCCAGAGGGAGACATCCATGCAGCTGGCCGACGCGGTAGCACTCATCACGGGCGCGTCCTCAGGCATCGGCGCTGCCACGGCGGCCGCATTAGCCGCGGCGGGAGCAAGGCTCGTGCTCACCGGGCGTGATCCGCGCAAGCTCGCCGCCGTCGCGTCCCGCACCGGTGGCACCGCCATCGCCGCCGACCTCACCGATCCCGACGCCGCGGCGCACGTGGCCAGTGAGGCCATCAGCCAGGCAGGCCGGGTCGACGTGCTCGTCAGCAACGCCGGGACCGGCTGGGCCGGCGCCATCGGCGAGCTGCCGGCGGAGAAGGCGACCGAGCTGATCAACCTGAACCTGCTGGCACCGATCCAGCTTGCCCGGCTGCTCGCCCCCGGCATGACCGAGCGGGGCCGTGGCCGGCTCGTCTTCGTATCGTCGATCGCGGGCGCGACCGGGGTGCGGCATGAAGCCGTCTACGCAGCGGCTAAGGCGGGCCTCAACTGCTTCGCGGAGAGCCTGTCCTACGAGCTGGCGGGCCGGGGCGTCGGGGTGAGCATCGTGCTGCCCGGCGTGGTCGACACGCCGTTCTTCAGCAGGCGCGGGCGCCGCTACGAGCGCCGGTGGCCGACGCCGATCCCGGCCGACCGGGTCGCGACCGCGATTGCCGATGCAGTCTCGCATGACCTCGGCGTGGTCTACGTGCCCGGCTGGATGCGGTTCCCTGCCTGGCTGCACGGAACCTCGCCATGGGCCTTCCGGCGCCTGGCCGGACGGTTCGGGTAGCGCCGGGACCCGCCGGCTCGCGGGCCGCGCCCGCGACCTACCCCTCGCCGCTGGCGCGCAGCAGCGCGTCCTCGGGCTGTGCCCGGTGCCGTTCCATCCAGCCGCGCAGGCCCTGCGTAGCGCCGGCTAGTTCGGCCGGCGGCACGGCCACCACGGGGCACCTGCTGTGTCCCACGCAGTAGCGCGCCACGTGCCCGGCGGCAAGCCTGCGCAGCCAGCCATGGCGGCCGGTGCCCACGACGAGTATGTCGCCCGGCTCGGCCGCGATCGCGGTCAGCGTCGGGCCGGGCTCGCCCCTGATGATCTGCGGCCCGAATCCGAGGCCTTCCGGCGGGCCGCCGATGGCCAGCTCGACGGCCCGCTCAAGCCGCCCTCGCGCGCCGCGTATCCAGGACGCGCGCAGCTCCGCACACGGGAAACGTCGATCCGCCAGGTCGCCGCCCGGTGGCGTCCACGCCAGCACCGGCATGAGCCTGGCCTGCTGACTCCACGCCAGGCCCGCCGCGTACCTGAGTGCTATCAGGCTGCCCGCCGACCCACTCACGCCGACGACAACCCTGTCGACCTGCACTTCGAGGCTCCCTTCCCGCGATGAGGCTTCCAGTCAAGCGCGGGCGCGCCCAGCCGGCGCGCGGGCTAACAGACCCCATGCGGGCGACCTGCCCCGGCAAACGGTCTTCATGCGCGATGTCAGCTCTGCGGGTCGCTGACCCGCCGGAGCACGCCACGGTTATCGCGCTGGTACTCACGGGCCGCGTTGCGCGCCAGCTTGCGCCGCACCTCGGCGGTGAGGTCGACGCCGGTCATCTCGGCCAGGCAGGTCACGTAGATGAGCACGTCCGCGAGCTCACCCCCGAGACCGGGCTCGCGCCTGCGCCAGGCGGTGAACGCCTCACTCACCTCGGCCGTCAGCAGCCCGAACTCCAGCGCGACGTCGGTGGTGTTGAAGTCCTTGGCCAGCTTGTTCTGCCAGGCCTGCCGCTGCACGTCGCTGATGTCCACTGCCTGCCCTTCGCCACTACTCATTCCCAGCGATCACCCCAGTCGGTCTTCCGGGCCCGGCGGTACTGCTCGCCCTTACTCTTGCCGACCGCAAGCTGCACACTGCGGCCCTGCGCGGTGCACAGGTCGAGCAGCACCAGGTTCTTGCGCTGCTGCGGCCGGCGGACGACGCGGCCGCCGGGCAGGTCCGCGGGTCCGGCTGCCGGCCGCCGCGCCGCCACGTAGCTGAACTTCTCGTCTTCGTATGAGAGCTCCGCGCTCTTTGCCCGGCGATGCAGACCGGACCGGTGTACCCGGGCGGCGAAATGGCACCAGTCTCCGGACGCCGCGAGCGGGCAGTCAAGCTCGTGCGGGCACGGCGCCGCGATTTCGTAGCCGGCCGCGAGCAGACGGGCCCTGGCCGCGAGGATCCGCCGGTGCCCGGCTGGCGTACCCGGCTCGACCAGCAGCACCGCGGGTGCGCTCCGCATGGCCAGTCCGGTGAGCCGGTCCTGCTGCTGCTCGGTCAGCTCCCCCAGCACGTACGCCGCGACCGCGAGATCGGCACCGTCCGGCACCGGGCCCGCATCCAGGCGCCACGACCGCCAGCTAGCGGCGTGCAGCGCCGGTGACTGCGAGGCCGCGAGGATCGCCTTGCCGAGCCTGATGGCCTCGGCCGACTGCTCCAGCAGCGTCAGCGCCGGCCCGCCGCCGCTGGCGCCGCTGGCGACCGCCCACGATGCGCCCCCGGTCCCCGCCCCGAAGTCCAGCGCGCTAGCGGGCAGCCAGCCCGGCAGCGCGCGCCGCATCTGCGCGAACGCGGCCGCGGTGGCCGCGACCGTGGCAGGCATCCGGTAGGCGGCGTAGGCTGCCGCGTCGCGGCCGGAGGCCAGCACCGGCGCGGCTGGCACCTCGCCGGAGCGGTACGCGTCCATCAGGCGCTGCACCCCGGCCGGCAGGCCGGCCAGACCGATGCCGCGCAGCCCGGCCTCTACTGCCACCGTCAGCGCGAGATCGCCGTGCACTTGCCCGGTCATGGCTATAGCCAACCGCAAGGCCGCACCCGGAGAAACGTCCGGGGCGCCCGGCTCCTGCCCCGGCGCCGGGCCCGGCTCTCGGCGCGGGCTAGGCCGGGCAGCCGCGCTTGCCGCCAGGGCACGTGCCTGACTCGCGGCCTGCACAAAGCAGCAAGAATTTCGACTACCGAATCTGTCACTCATTCTGCTGATGCCGATCAATAATGACCCGCACGCCAATCACGCTTTGGATTGATGAACTAACATTTGCCCAGCCGACTTTGCCGAGACAATACCTGGAATTAGGCAAAGTCCATTCGGGGAAAAGTTCCACCTGGCTAATAATGCTGGCCATGACCACGGTCGTGATCCCGGCGCACAACGAGAGCCAGGTAATCCGGCGCCTCCTCGGACAACTAGCTCCGGCGACGAATTCAGCTGACTTTGACATTATTGTCGTCGCCAACGGATGCAAGGACAACACCGCGGCCCTGGCCGCGGCGTGCGGGTCGTCTATACGAGTCTTATCTATTCCGACAGCCTCCAAGCACGCTGCCATCACGGCCGCAGACGCAGTAACCGCGGATTTCCCCCGGGTCTATGTCGACGCCGACGTGGAACTGACGGCTGCGGACGTGGACGCGCTGGTCAGCGCCCTCAGCCAGCCCGGCGTGCTGGCGGCAGCCCCGGAACGCGTCCTGGACCTGACCGGCAGGCCATGGCCGGTCCGCTGGTATTACGACGTATGGAACCGGCTGCCGGAAGCAAGGTGCGCGCTGTGGGGACGCGGCGTTATCGCGGTTAACGATGCGGGCCAAAGCCGCATTGCCGAACTACCGCCCCTGCTCGGTGATGATCTCGCGGTATCGTTGCTTTTCGCGCCGCCGGAACAGGTAATTGCCGCCGGTGCGCGGGTGCGCATTCATACACCCAGAACTGTTGGCGACCTGCTGCGCCGTAAGGCGCGCTCTGCCACCGGCATCGATCAGCTCAGATATAACGAGAAGCTGCCATCGGTGCGTCGTACGACGCTCGCCGATCTCGCGGCGATTGCCGGTGCCGAGAGGCGGATGATTCCGCGCGTCGCGCTCTTTCTCGCGATCGGGATGCTCGCCCGCCTGACCGCACGCCGCTACGTTGCGCGCGCCGACTACTCGACCTGGCTCCGCGACGAGAGCAGCCGGGGCTAGCGGACGAGCATCAGGCGCGCTGCTCGGCCACTGCCTCAGGTCGGCCCGGCTGCGGCTTGCGCTCCATCACGTTCTGGATCGGGTAGCCCGGTCGCATGGAGCTGACGGCGTACTCGATGGGCAGATTCGAACTGTCGAAGGTGGTGCGAACGATCCGGAGCACCGGCTCGCCGAGCCGCAGCCCGAGCAATGCCGCGTCGCCCTCGTCGACCGCGACGGCCATGAGCACCTGGCTGGCGCGGATGATGCGTACTCCGTACGGCCCTTCGAGCATGGCGTAGAGCGATCCGTCCAGCAGCGGCGCCGCGTCCAGGCCGGTGAACCGGGCACAAGGCAGCCAGGACGTCTGCAGCACGACGGGCACCCGGTCCACTTCGCGCACCCGCCGCACCATGATCGCCGCGGCGAACGACCCGAGGCCTAGCGCGTCGCGCACGTCATCGGGCGGCTGCAGCACCGCCGCCTTGACGTGCGTGGTGGCGACGTCATGACCCTGCTCGCGCATCTCGTCGGTGTAGCTCTGCAGCCAGGATGCGTGCCGCGTGGGCACCCTGTCCGCCGTGAACGTGCCGAGGCCCTGACGGCGGACCAGCAGCCCCTCGGAGGCCAGCGCTCCGATCGCCTGACGGACGGTCATGCGCGCGACGCCATACCAGCTGGCGAGCTCCGACTCGGACGGCAGCCGCTGCCCGGCGCCCCACTCGCCCGCGCCGATTCGCACCCGGAGATCATCTCGGATACTCATGTGAACAGGTCTCGTCATCGGCTTTCCATAGGCTCGGTTACTTAGCGTGACCCTGGCACGGCATTGCCCGCGCGGTGCCCAACGGCCGGCCGGGGACAGGCTGCGCTCTAATCAGCCTGGGCTGCGCCGAGAAGATGACGCTGCGGCACGCAGTATGCGGTTCACTCTGATCTCAGCTTGAGGTGTCCGGTTGCAAATAGCCGCACTGCCTCGTCACTGTGAGCGTACGACTTGGCACGCCGAGCCGCGCGAGATTTCACGGCAGCCTTTTCGAGATCTTTACGCGACCAGCCGAAGCGCCCGGCAAGCTGGCCGCTGATCTGCGTTTTTGTCACTGCTGCAGGAAAGAAAGGTCCAGAGGACTAGCGGTGTATACAACTGGAACACGCATTCCCGTCGCGTTAGCGAAATGACACTCGGCTAGCTTCGGGCCATGATGCCGCGCCAGCGCTGATAGCGCTGCTCCACCCGCACCATCGAGGCCAGCACCGGCCGATACCAGCGCGCTTCTGCCACCATCGCCGCCACGGCCTCCGCCGCATCGCCGAACACCCCCGCCGCGAGCCCCGCGGCGATCGCGGCACCGCGCAGGCTCACGTGCGCATCGTTCGCCGTACCAACGGGCACGCCGAGCACGTCCGCCCGCAGCTGCATCATCCGGTCGGTCGAGGCGCGCATGCCCGCGATAATCACGCCGGCGATGGTCACCCCCGTGGCCCGGATGGCGTCGAGGCCGAGCCGGACCTCGAAGACGCTGCCCTCCTCCGCGGCCCGGAGCAGGTGACCCGGCCCGTGTTCCGCAGATATGCCGTCGATACGGCCGCGCAGGCTGGAGTTCCAGTCCGGGAACCGCCTGCCGGTGAGGACGGTCTGGACCATCAGGTCGCCAGGATCCGCACTGTCCAGGTCCCGGCCCAGCGCCTCGTAGGCGGCTCCGACGGACGGGTATCCGAGGATCGCGGTGAGCCAGGCCAGCCCGCCGCCGGTCAGGCCCGTCGGCCCGCCGATAGCCCAGAGGCCGTCGAGCAGGTTCGCGTTCAGGATCACCCCGCCGTCCAGTGCCTCAGGCGGGGCATCGGTCATGTGCAGCAGGACGTCGGTGGTGCCGGCAATGTCTACGGTCACCCCCGGCCGGCACGCGCCCGCGCCGAGAGCGCCGATCGATCCGTCCGGTCCGCCGACCGCCACCGGGACGCCCGCCGGCAGGCCGGTCTGCTCCGCGGCCGCGGGCGTGATGCCGCCGGCGGCCGAGACCCCGGACAGCACCGGCGGCAGCGACCGCAGCGGCACGCGACAAGCGTCGGCAAGCCGGCCCGACCACTGCCGCCTGCGGACATCGAAGAGCTGCGCGTACGACGCGCTGGATGGATCTGTGCAGACCGCACCCGTCAGCCGCAATACCAGGAAGTCCTTCAGGCTCAGAATCCAGCGCACCCGCGAGAGCAGCGACGGATCCGACCTGCTCAGCTTCCGCATCCGGGCCGCCGTGGACTCCGCGTTCGGCGGGCGGCCCGTAATCGCCGGGAGCGTCGCCCCGAACTCCGCGCCGAGTTCCTGTGCCTCGCGCCTGGCGCTGTTGTCCCGCCACAGCAGCGCGCGGCCTGCCGCGGTGCCGGACTCGTCGACGAGGACGGTCGCCAGGTGCGCGCTGACCCCGACCGCGTGCACGGCGATGTCGAGCCCGGTGAGCTCCCTGATGGCAGCCGCGACAGCCCGCCACGTGATCTCCGCGTCGAAGTCGGCGCCGTCGGCCGGGTCGGGCCGGGTGATGACGTGATGCAGCATTCCCTCGGCGTCGAAGAAGCCGACGCGGATGCCGCTGCCGCCGACGTCTACGGTCAGGAACCCGGCTGCGCTATCGGAGCCCGGAAAGGGCGCGGCGACACCTGCAGGTCGGGGCGCATCCAGGCCAGTCCTCCCCTTGAGACGACGAGCTAGCTCCGCGGGGGCATTGCATTTCGCCGGCCTCGGCTACCCGCCGATTAGTAGTCTAGTCATCTGGACCGGATCCGGACAGATGTTCATCACCATTCCCACTGCGGCGCTAGCTGCCGCCGGCCGCTCGATTCGCCATCATCGGGAATGGCGTCCGATTGACGTCCTCGGGAATAGCAGAACTAGATGACTAGATTAAATGCAGCGCGGAGAATATGTGCCACGGGTAACTGAAAATATTGGACCGCTACTGTAGGCTCACGGGCTGTGGTGAGGCTGCCGCCGTGAACGCAGCCCGCTGAAATCTGCTTATACTCTGCCAGCCGGGCCCGGGGAGATGATCCATGCGGAAACAATTAGTGCTGGCCGCGGCGTTAGGGACGAACGCGCACGGCGGCAATGCTGACGCCTGCTACCGCCGTTGCGGCAACTAGCCACGCGGCGAGGATAATCCGGGTGACACACGGCGCAGCACTGTCGGGAAGCGACCCGGATAACGACGATAACCTCCGCCGTCACCAGTGGCGTGACCGGAACCTACACCGGCACCCTCGTTCAGTCCGTCTTCTAGGACCGGCTTCGCCAGCGAGAAGGCCCCTCTACTCGCTGGCGAAGCCTTTATTTGCGGTCACGGCGATCTAGGGCAGCACGATCAGGGAAATATCGAGAGTCGGTTTCAGAATCTATCTCGATATCGGCGGCGGCGTCCGGCCGGAGGCTGTCGGCTGCGAACTGGCGTCGTCCGCCAGGATGGCATCGCGGAGCGGCTGTATGCGACGTCGTGGGTTCTGCCCGTTGGTTCCAATACTACGATTTCGGAATTTACGAGATCGGAGTATTGAAACGGGGCTCCGTTGCGCAGCGTCCCTTGGCGCAGCGGCGCCGTGCCCGCGATTCCGCCGGCCCGGCCCGGCCCGGCCCGGCCAGGCGACGGCGGCCGGAGGGACCGTCACCTCGACCGAGCCGGCCGGCACCGTCTGCGTGACCGGGCGACGAAACGGTCGCGCCGCGTGGCAGGCCGGACCGCTCGAGGCTGTCGCGGCAGGTGCCGCCTGAACCTCGACGCGCATTATCTGCATGCCACTGAAGATAGAGCGACAATGCCGGGCGGCAAGCCACCCACGTGATTCATTCTGGCCGTCATTCGTTGTCTATATGACTATCCCAATAACCGGCCACGCTGATTTCCCGGCATCCATCAGATAGCGACCGGTAGCCTCTTGCGGCATGCGAGCTCTCGTCCTATCCGGGGGATCCGGAAGCCGCCTGCGACCGATGACGCATACCTCCGCCAAGCAGCTGCTCCCAGTCGCCAATAAACCGGTGCTCTTCTACGGCCTCGAGGCCATCAGGGACGCCGGGATCGTCGACGTCGGAATCGTGGTCGGGGCGACCGGCAGGTCGGTCCGAGCCGCGGTCGGTGACGGCAGCGACTTCGGCCTGCGGGTGCGCTACCTGACGCAGTCAGCCCCGCTGGGCATCGCCCACGCGGTACTCGTCGCGCGGCGGTTTCTCCGCGACGACGACTTTGTCCTGTACCTCGGCGACAACTTCATTGTGGGCGGAATCTCCTGGCTGGTCGGGCAGTTCGGCGCTGCCAGGCCCGACGCCCAGATCCTGCTGACGCGCGTGCCCAACGCCGGCGAGTTCGGAGTCGCCGAGCTCAGTGCGGCCGGAGACGTCATCGGCCTAGAGGAGAAACCCCTGCGCCCGAAGAGCGACCTCGCGCTCGCCGGCGTTTACGTCTTCTCCCCGGCCGTGCACGAGGCGGTCCGCCAGCTCGTCCCGTCCAGGCGCGGCGAGCTGGAGATTACCGAGGCAATCCAGTGGCTGATCGAGCACGGACGGAAGGTGACGTCAACCACGATCTCGGGTTACTG
>Ga0335078_10001178_pt1 | contig 39632 bp, 34 predicted proteins | sample Lox_Sample_32_FD_206711 | JGI IMG/M metagenome (GOLD analysis project Ga0335078, IMG submission 206711) | Soil microbial communities from Loxahatchee National Wildlife Refuge, Florida, United States - Lox_Sample_3.2 | ecosystem: Environmental > Terrestrial > Soil > Wetlands | place: USA... | reverse complement strand
GCACCAGCGGCGTGACGTACGGCGACTCGCCGGACGGGAGCAGCGTGGGCTCGGGGTACGTGTCGGCGGGCTCCTCCTCCACGGCCGGGGCGGGCGGCTCGTAGGCGGCCGGGGCGGGCGGCTCGTAGGCGGGCGGCGGCGGGTAGGCCGGCGCCGGGGCCGGCGGGGCGCTCCACGACCAGCTGCTCGACTGCGCGGCGCTCCCGCCGTTGGCGGGAGCGGTCGCCGCGGTGGCCGGGGGCTCGGGCGGCGCATAGCCCGGTGCTTGCTGTTGCGGTGCGGGCTGTTGCGGTGCGGGCTGTTGCGGTGCGGGCTGTTGCGGTGCGGGCTGTTGCGGTGCGGGTGGCTCGGCCGCCGGCGCGGCGCCCGCCCCGCTCGCCCCGCCCGCCCCAGTCCCGGCGGGCGCCGGTGAAGTGTCCGCGTTCGCGTCCTCGATCACGGCGAGCTGCGCGCCGACGGCGACCGTCTCGTCCTCGTCCACGGCGATGCCGCGCAGGATGCCGGTGGCCGGCGACGGGATCTCGGTGTCCACCTTGTCCGTCGAGACCTCGAGCAGCGGCTCGTCCGCCGTGACGTGCTCGCCCTCCTTCTTGAGCCAGCGCGTGACCGTGCCCTCGGTGACGCTCTCACCGAGCTGGGGCATTACTACGGAGACCGACATGTTCGGAGTGACTCCTTAGGCGTGGAAGTGCAATGGCTTGCCAGCGAGCGCCAGGTGCGCCTCGCCGATGATCTCCGACTGGGTCGGGTGCGGGTGAATGAGGGCCGCGACGTCGTCCGGCTCCGCGTCCCAGTTGACAATGAGCTGGGCCTCGGCGATGAGCTCGCCGACCCGGCTGCCGACCAGGTGGACGCCGAGGACACGTCCCGGCTGGCCGCCGGGCGCGGACGGCGCCTCGGCGATCACCTTGGCCTGACCCTGCGTCTGCAGGATGACGCTCTTGCCGTTGCCGCCGAGCGGGTAGGTCACCTCGACCACGTTGATGCCGCGCTCCGCGGCCTGGGCCGAGGTAATGCCCACCGAGGCGACCTCCGGGTCGGAATAAGTGATGCGCGGCACGCCGTCGTAGTCGATCGGCCGTACGTCAAGCCCGCCGAGCCGCTCGGCGACCATGATGCCCTCGGCGAAGCCCACGTGCGCCAGCTGCGGGTGCGCGATCCCCTGGATGCTGACCAGGTCGCCCACGGCGGAGATGGTCGGCGCCGACGTCTGGCACAGCGGGTTCACCTCGACGAACCCGCGGGTCACCCCGACCCCGTTCTCCTCGTACCCGAGGCCGGCGGAGACCGGGCCGCGGCCCACCGCCACGAGCAGCAGCTCCGCCTCGAGCTGCTTGCCGTTGCCGAGCGTGACCGCGACGCCCGTGTCGGTGTAGCTGACCGACTGGAACGGAGCGCCGAGCTCGGCCCCGATGCCGCGGCGGCGGAACACCCGCTGCAGCACCTTCGCGGACGCCTCGTCCTCGAGCGGCAGCAGCTGCGGCAGCATCTCCACGATGGTCACCGCGGCGCCGAACGACCGCCACACGGAGGCGAACTCGACGCCGATCACGCCGCCGCCCAGGATGATCACCGACGACGGCACCCGGTCAAGCCGCAGCGCGTCGTCGGAGCTGATAATCCGCACCCCGTCGAGCTCAAGGCCGGGCAGTGACCTGGGCACGGACCCGGTTGCTAGCACCACGTGGTCGCCGGCGTAGGTCGCGCCGTTGGCCGTCACCGACGTCGGCGACGCCAGCCGCCCGTCGCCGTAGATCATGTCGACCTTCCGGCCCGCCAGGGTTCCCTGCAGTCCCTTCCATAGCCGTTCCACCACGCCCTGCTGGTAGGACAGGACCGAGGGCATCTCGATACCCTCGAACGAGGCGCGCACCCCGAACTTCTCGCTCTCCCGCGAGGAGTCCGCGACCTCGGCCGCGTGCAGCAGCGCCTTCGTCGGGATGCAGCCGCGGTGCAGGCAGGTTCCCCCTACCTTGTCCTTCTCGATCAGGGCCACGCGCTTGCCAAGCTCGGCCGCGCGCAGCGCGCACGCGTAACCGCCGCTGCCGCCGCCGAGGATGACGATGTCGTAATGGCCGCCCTCTGCCACAGTTAACCCCTTTTCCGCTTACGCTCAGTGTCCCATCATGTCACTGAGGTTGCCTACGCACAGGTTGATCAAGCACCGGGAAGTCGCCCGGCCGCCGTCTCCGCCGCGATCGCGATGAGTGCCCGGGCCGCCGCGCCGGTACCGCCCTTGGGGGTGTAACCGAACGGCGCCTTCTCGTTGAAGGCCGGCCCCGCGATGTCCAGGTGCGCCCAGGCGACACCGTCCGGCACGAACTCCCTGAGGAACAGGCCGCCGACCATCATGCCGCCCTCGCGGTCGGGTGACACGTTGGTCATGTCGGCGACGGTGGAGTCGAGGCCCTTGCGCAGTTCCTCAGGGAACGGCATCGCCCACGCGGGCTCGCCGGCCTCCCGCATGACCGCGGCGATCTCGGCCGCGACCGCGTCGGAGGACCCCATCACGCCCGCCGTGCGCCGGCCGAGCGCGACCGTCGCCGCGCCGGTGAGGGTGGCGACGTCCACGATCAGCACGGGGTGGTCCTCGGCCGCCCGCGCGATCCCGTCGGCGAGGACGAGCCTGCCCTCGGCGTCGGTGTTGAGCACCTCGACGGTCTTGCCGCCGTAGATCGTGATGATGTCGGACGGCCGCTGCGCGGCTCCGCCCGGCATGTTCTCCGCGGCGCACAGGTAGCCGACGACGTTGACCGGCAGCGCCAGGTCGGCGGCGGCGACGGTGGCGGCGAGCACGGCGGCGGCGCCGCTCATGTCGCACTTCATCGTCTCCATCGACTTGGGCGGCTTGAGCGAGAGGCCGCCGGAGTCGAACGTGATGCCCTTGCCGACGAACGCGACGGTCCGCGTCGCCTCCGGGTGCGTGTACGACAGCCGGACGAGACGCGGCGGCCTGACGGACCCCTGGCCGACGCCGATGAGGCCGCCGAAGCCGCCGTCGGCGAGCGCCGTCTCGTCGAGCACCTCGACCGCGACGCCTGCCTCGGCCGCGGCCCGCTCTGCCTCGGCCGCGAGCCCGGCGGGCGGTAGGTCGAGCGGCGAGGTGTTGACCAGGTCCCGCACCAGGTTGACCGCCCTGGCGACCACCTGGCCGCGCCGCACCGCGCCGGAGTTGCCGCCGCCGGTGAGCACGGTGACCGCCAGGTCGGCGGCCTGCGTGGACCGGTACTTGCGGAAGCTGTACGCCCCGAGCAGCGCCCCGGTGGTCACCGCCTCCGCCTCGTCCGGGGTGAGCGCGGGCAGCGCGAGCGTGACAGCCTTGCCCGCCGGGGTATCGTCACCGTTACCGCCCGCCTTCCCGGCGCCGGCCGAGCGCAGCGCCGCCCCGGCGGCCCTGCGCAGCCGCTCGGCGTCGAACGGCGCGCCGTCGGCGGGCGCGCCGCCGAGCCCTACCGCAAGCACAAGGGCGGCCGGCAGCTTACCGCCGCCAGGGATCTTGCTGATTTCCTCGAGTTCGCCGGTGGCGCCGAGCGCCGACAACGCGCCGGCCAGGGTACCGCCGAGCGCCTCGTCGACTCCGGCAAGGCCGGGTGCGGCCGCCGGGCCGGCAGGGGTATGCATAACCCCGATGACAAGGACGTCGGCCTCGGCCGTCTCCGGCGCCGACTCACTGGTTGCAATGGAGACTGTCACGAAGCCGATGCTATTGCACGGCGATGCAAGGGAACGGCGCCCGCTCCCCCGTGGTGACCGACGGCACAGTGGCGGGGCCAGCGGGGAACAGCTGACAGCCTGCCGGGTCGAGGCGCAAGCCGACGACATCGCCGCGCCCCGCGCCCCGCGCGGTGCCTGGCGTATGCACGCAAGAGTGACGATCAGTCAACCAGCCGGTGAAACCGATCATCACAACTTGGAAATAACGATAGTTACTTCTTCAATCTAACGACTGTTACAATGACAGGGATGACGACCTCACTGGCCCTCCGCCTCCTCGGCGTAGACCCGGGCCGCGTACGCCTCGAGCGACTGCTCGCACTTGTCGAGGAACTGCTCGCAGGCCGCCTTGCCGCTGGCGCCGAAGACGTCCCGCTCGGTGATCTTCGTGAACCAGGTCCGCAGCTTGACCAGGTCGACCTCGTTCTCCTCGAGTTCGGCGTAGGTGAAGTGGTGCTCGTCGTACTCCTTCTGCACCTGCCGCAGGAAGTCCTCGCACTTGTCGACGATCTCCTCGTACTCGTCGTTGCGCGCCGCCTGGAACGAGGCGCGCACCTCCGCCTCGCCCGCGAGCACGGCGCAGGACAGCAGCATCGCCGTGCCGGACATGTCCGTGATCTCGTGCCGCAGCTTGCGCAGCGCGCGCTCGTTGGCCGTCGACGCGGGCAGTGCCGCCACCGAGTTCTGCAGGTAGATCGCGCCGAGCGACTTGATGCGCCGCCACACGGTGGAGCGCAGCCTGGTGGGCTCCGGCGGCACCCGGTAGATGAGCAGCAGCCAGCCCGCGCCGTCTGCCTGCGTCTGATCAGTCGTCACCCGCTCATTGAACCTTCTTATCCTTGTCCGCGCACCGTTGGCCTGACCGAGCCCGGCATGTCAGGAAGAAGGTTCACCGCGCAACCGCCTGAGGAGATTCGTTGAATGCCCTCCCGCTGATCCTCACCGTCTTCGTCGCCTGCGCGGTCGAAGCGGTCGAGGCCCTCACCATCGTCCTGGCCACGGGCATCACACGGGAATGGAAGTCCACGTTCCAGGGGATGGCCGTTGCGCTCGTCGTGCTCGCGGTGATCACCGCGGCCGTCGGCCCGGCCGTCGGTTACCTGCCGCTCACCGCGCTGCGCGTCGTCGTCGGCGCGCTGCTCGCGATCTTCGGCCTGCAGTGGCTGCGCAAGGCCGTGCTCCGCGCCACCGGGTACAAGGCGCTGCACGACGAGGCGAGCGCGTACCTCAGGGAGGTCACCGCCGCGAAGGAGGCCGCCGTCGTGCGGCGCCGCGGCGTCAGTGACTGGTACTCGTTCACCCTCGCCTTCAAGGGAGTGCTGCTCGAAGGCCTGGAAGTCGTCTTCATCGTCATCACCTTCGGCGACAACCAGAAGAACGTCGGCGCCGCGGTCATCGGCGCCGCCGCCGCGATCAGCGTGGTGACGCTGGCCGGCATCGCGGTCAAGGCGCCGCTCACCAAGGTGCCGGAGAACTGGATGAAGTTCGCGGTGGGCGTGATGCTCACCAGCTTCGGCACCTTCTGGGGCGCGGAGGGCGCGGGCGTCGCCTGGCCGGGCAACGACGCCGCCCTGCTCGTCCTCGTCCCTGTGGTCGCGCTCGCCGCGGCCGCCTGCATCCGCTGGCTGCGCTGCCGCAAGGCCGCCGTCGCCGCACCCGCCAAGGAATCGGAGGTCGTCGGCTGATGAGGCAGCTCAAGTCGTTCGGCGCGTTCTGGTACGACTTCATCATCGGCGACGACTGGCACGTCGCCGCCCTCATCGTGGCCGGCCTTGCGCTGACCGCGGTGCTTGCCCGCGTGGCGCACGTCAACGCCTGGTGGCTGCTCCCGCTCGTCGCCTTCGCCGCCCTGGCCTGGTCCCTGCACCGCGCCACCGCCCTCCGCAAATAGCAAGGTCCAAAGGATCATCCGGAACGGAGGCGTGCTCCGCCCGCACCGCCCATGACCCTTCCTCGCGGGAGGACACCAGCACCGTTAACACCGCCGGCCTCACACGCGCCAGCGCCGCACCAGCCAGGCGCTGCCCTCACCGCCAGCTCCGCTCAAGGACCGCGCTCCGCTCCACACCGTTAACACCGCCGGCCTCACACGCGCCAGCGCTCGCAACTCAAGCCTCGGATCGCGCTCCGCGCCCAACACCATGAGCACCGCCGACCTCACAGTCACCATCGCCGCGACCCGTGCCCAGCCCCGCGCTCCGCGCCCCAACATCGTGAACACCGCTGGCCCATCAGGTACCATCACAGCAGCTCGCAGCCATGATCATGAAGGTTTGTACGTGTGGTCACACCTAAAATCCTTCCCAACACCGAAATCCTTCCGCGAAAACCGCTGTGCGAGCACAGGCACGCGATACCAGGCAGCTCATAGCCCCCGCCGTCCCCGATGCCCCCTCCCGGAACGCCGCACGGGACAGTCGGCCGCCATCGGGAACTCCGCTAGCCGGCCGCTGGCCTTTCGCGGCCACCGAGCCCCGGGAATCAGCCGTCTGCTAGGCGCCGAGGTAGCGGACCGGGATCTCGGTCTCCTCGCTGCCGCCCGTCTCGCCGGGGATGACGTGGTAGGCGTGGCCGTCGGGGTGGTCGGCGATCATCTCGGCGAGCGAGTCGTCGATGTAGTGCGCGCCGACGCCGTCGTCGCAGGCCAGGCCGGCGGGCAGGGTACCGTCGGCGACCAGGTGGCGGAACAAGGGCCGGCGCTCGCCTTCGGAGTTGTAGTGCGGGCAGAAGCTGCCCGCGAGCATGCCGAGCCCGTCGGTGTACGCCCGCAGCTTGGCGCCGAAGGAATCCGTGGTCCCGCCCTCGAACCAGCAGATGCCGCCCGCCGACGACCCGGCGAGCACCACGCCCGCGTGCCACGCCTTGCGCAGCACCTGGTCGATCCCGTGCACCCGCCACACCGCGACCATGTTGGCCACCGAGCCACCGCCGACGAAGATGATGTCCTGCGACAGCAGGAAGTCCTCGGGATCCGCGACGTTCGGCATCGGGAACAGCGACAGGTGGCGGACCTCGGCGGGTGAGTCGGCGAGCCGGTCGTAGAACCGCAGGTAATAGGCGGGGTCGTCGCCGACGGCCTGGTTCAGCACGCACAGCCGCGGTGTTGACTTGCCGCTCAGCTTGATCGCGTACTCGACATGGAGGGGTGTCGTCTCGCGCGGCATGAGCATGCCGCCCCCGATCGCGACCACGTGTCGCCGTCCGTCTGCCGCCATGCCGTGACCGTATAGGCGTTTCCTGACCACCGCAAACGGTGTCACGGACGGAGGAGTGCAAGCACCGTCCGTTTCGAATATATGGCGTGAATATGCGACGGTTTACGGCCGCGGCCGACGGGTTCGCGCGGCGCGTAACGGGGTTTCTTCAAGCCAGCGGAAGACGTACTATCTTGATGACGATTTTCCGCGGTGCGGCGAGAAAACGGGCGGCGACGGCATGGCTGAATGGTGGTCGATCGAGGTCTTCTCCGGCGACAAGCTCTCGGCGAGCGGATGGCGGTACGCGTACGAGGACGAGCTTACCGAGGCGGCGATCACCCACGGTGCCCTCTATTACGAGTGGCACGACTCACAGTACGGCGTGATCTTCGAGGTCCTTTTCCCCGGCGACGCGGAATGGGAGGCGTTCCGCGCGCTGCCCGCGGTGCGCGCCGCGCTCGACGGCGTGCCGGATCCGGTGAACGGCCTGATCATCTACCGCGGCAGGGGCGGCGCGGCCGGCGGAACCAAGCCGCGCAAGCCCAAGCCGGCGCCGGGCGCCGCCGCGCTCGAGATGGAGGAGCCAAGGCGGCGGGTGCGGCTGCCGAGGAGGCTGAAGTACAACATCGAGGGCGAGGGTCTTGACGAGCTGCTGCGCCATCTCACGGCGGAGCCGGGGTCCGCGGAGCCAGGCCCGGCGACCGAGCCGCTGCGGATCGACCCCGACCCCGGCGAGCCGGTCTGGCGTAGTATCGCCGCCTATGACCGTCCTGTCGGTTAGTTCTGCGCGGGTTTAGGCCATCCGGCGGGTGAAGCACGCGCGCGGACGGTGCAGGATGGAGGAATGACGGAAACCCGAGTCATGACCGAGGACCTGCGAGCGGCGATCGAGCGCACCGGCTACTATCCGGGGCTGGTGACCGACGCCGTCACAAGCGCTCTCGGGCCGGAGCCGGTGACCGCGTTCTTCGCGCACCACGACGCCATATTCGATCCCGGGATGGAGGTTCGCAGGCACATGACCGTGCTGGCGCTGACCCCCACGCGGCTGGTGTACTCGCACACCGACGAGCACCCGGCGGAGGATCCGCAGAGCAGGCCGCGCGCCGAGACGTCGACCGAGGCCGTCAGGTTCTCCCGCGTTTCTTCTGTGTCGCTGACCCGGGTGGTACCCGACCCGGCAGCCTACCTGCCCGGCGTGACGATGCCGTCCGAGGTCATCTTGACGATCGGCTGGAACGTGCTGTCGCACGTGGAACTGGAGCCGGCCCACTGCGGCGACGAAAGCTGCGAGGCCGACCACGGGTACCTCGGCACGATCACCGCGGACGACCTGACCCTGCGGGTCAGCGAGGCGGCGGACGGTGCGGACGCGATCCGGCAGGTACTCAGCTTCGCGGCCGCCCTCAGCGACGCCACCGCGCGCAACGGGAGCTGATGGCCTTGGCGCGCGAGCCCAGAACCAGCCCGATCGTGCCTTCCTACGGCGGCTCGAGCCTCGCCGACCTGTCCGCGTCCGTCCTCGCCTCGCTGACGGGCGACGCGGCCGCGAACGTGCTCGGCCTGCCCGACTACCCGCGGGTGTGCCTGCTCGTCATCGACGGGCTCGGCCTTGAGCTGCTGCGTGCGCACCAGGCCGCGGCGCCGTTCCTGGCCGAGCTCGCGTTCAACTCGCGGCCGCTGACGGCGGGCTGCCCGTCTACCACGGTGACCAGCCTGGCTTCGTTCGGTACCGGGCTGCCGCCTGCGGCACACGGGATGCTCGGCTACCAGGTCGCGGTGCCCGGCGAGGAGCGGCTGCTCAACGGCCTGCGCTGGCCGGACGACATCGACCCGGTCGTCTGGCAGCCGCGGCCGACGATCTTCGAGCGGGCGGCGGCGGCCGGGGTGACCCCGGTGCACGTGGCGCCTGGCGCCTTCCGTAAGAGCGGGCTGACCAGTGCGACGCTGCGCGGCGCCGCGTACCGGCCGGCCGACTCGCTCGGCGCGCTCGCCGCGCTCGCCGCGGACGCGCTCGGCGAATCCGAGCGCACGCTGGTGTCCGCCTACCACGGCGACCTCGACGCGACCGGGCACCGCTACGGCGTGGCCTCGGAAGCCTGGGCCAACCAGCTCGCGCACGTGGACAAGCTCGCCGAGCAGATCGCCGCGAGCCTGCCCTACGGCGCGGTCATGTACGTGACGGCCGACCACGGCATGGTGGACGTCGGGCCCGATGACCGGATCGACGCCGACGAGGAATCATCGCCGCTGCGCGACGGCGTGGCGCTGCTCGGCGGCGAGGCACGGGCGAGGCACGTGTACGCGAGGCCGGGCGCCGCCGAGGAAGTGCTCGCCACCTGGCGGGAGGTGCTCGGCGAGCGGGCCTGGGTGCTGTCGCGCGAGGAGGCCGTGAAGGAGGGCTGGTTTGGTCCGGTCGGCACCGCGATCAGCGACGTCATGGCGCCCCGCATCGGCGACGTGGTCGCCGCGTGCGCCGGCTCCTGGGCCGTGGTGGCCTCGCGGGCCGAGCCGCTCGAGACCTCGCTCATCGGCATGCACGGGTCGCTGACCGCGGCCGAGCAGCTCATCCCGATGCTGACCCCCGCCCGGTGACCCCCCGCCCGGTGACCCCCTGCCCGGTGACCTCTCGCCCGGTGCCCAAGCGACAGGCGAGCCGCGCCCTGCGGCGCAGGCCATGACCGGCGTGCTTGTCACGGCCGCAGAGCTGGCGGGCCTGTGCGCGGACGGGCGTCCCGTCACGCTGCTCGACGTGCGCTGGCGGCTCGGCGGGCCGGCAGGCCGCGAGCTGTACGAGGCGGGACACATCCCCGGCGCGGTCTTCGTCGACCTGGACAGGCACCTCGCCGCGCCGCCCGGTCCCGGCGGGCGGCATCCGATGCCGGCCGCCCGCGCCTTCCAGGCGGCCATGCGCGCGGCCGGCGTGCGCGACGGGCAGCTCGTCGTGGTGTACGACGACGCCGACTCCACCGCCGCGGCTCGTGCCTGGTGGCTGCTGCGCTACTTCGGCCATGACCAGGTCCTGGTGCTCGACGGCGGGTTCCGCGCCTGGACGGCCGCGGCCGGACTGGTCGAGACGGGCGAGACGAGCGCGCCACCCGGCGACTTCCGCGCGCGTCCCGGTCAGCTCGGCCTGCTCGACGCGGACGCCGCCGCTGCGCTCGCCAGGGACGGGGTCCTGCTCGACGCGCGGTCGGCGGAGCGGTACCGGGGCGAGGCCGAGCACGTCGACCCGGTGCCGGGCCACATACCCGGCGCGGTCAGCGCGCCGACGGCGGCCAACGTCAACCCGGACGGCACCTTCCTGCGGGCGACCGAACTGGCGGAGCGCTTCGGCTCGCTCGGCGCGACGGGCGACCGCCCGGTGGCCGCCTACTGCGGCTCCGGCGTCACCGCGGCGCACGAGGTGCTCGCCCTCACCCTGGCGGGCATCCCGGCCGGCCTGTACGTCGGGTCCTGGTCTGACTGGATCACCGATCCCGCCAGGCCCGTCGCCACAGGCCCCACACCGTAACCGTCAGCGCCCCGGCGACCAGCCCGATTGTCGCGGGCGTCCAGCCGACGGCGCCGATCGCGGCCGCCGCGCCGAGCGCGGCGCCGCCGGCCGGCAACGCGAGCCCCCGGTCGACGGTGACGTACCCGGCGAGCCGGTACCTCGCGTAGCCGGCCTGCCCCAGCCTGGCGTAGCCGGCCCGCAGCAACCCGGCGCGGCCTGCCTGCCGGTACCCGGTGTCCCCGGCGTGCCGATACCTGGCGTCCCTGGAATGGCGGTACCTGGCGTCCCCGGCGTGCCGGAACCCGGCGTCCCCCGCGTGCCGGTTCCTGGTGTCCCTGGCGTGCCGGTACCTGGCCGGCGCCGCGGCCGCGCGCAGCCGGTGCGCGCCGCGGAGCTGCTGGTCCCCTGAATGCGATGGATCCTCCGGCCGCGGCGGATCCACCGGCCGCCGCTTGTACCAGGGACGCTGCGGGCGCCGGGCGCGCCTGGGCCGTCGGCGACCGTTCGCGGCAGCGGCCGCGCCGAGGTCGGCGAGCGCCTCTCCGCGCCCGAACGACGTCTTAAGCAGCACGTATGCCGCCGCCGCGGCGCCGAACCGCGCCGGGTCGCCGCCGTCCTCCCGGTCCGGGTGCGTCGCTGCCGCGATCCGCCGCCACGCCGCGCGCACGTCGTCGTCCGTCAATTCCGCAAAGGCGGGGAGCCCGAGCTCCGCGAACGGGTCATCCTGCACGACCGCTTCTCCTCTCCCGTGGACCAGTGACGGCTCGCGCGTCCCTGACCGTGGCGGGTCACCCGCGCCGCTCGCCGAACGCCTCGTCAAGGAACTCACCGAGGTCCGGCAGCGCGGGACCAGGCACTGCCGGCCGCGGCCCCGGCGCCGGCCGCCCGGGCCATGCGGCGGGCGCCGCGCCGGCGACGGGCAGCGGCGCGGTGGGCGGGCCGTCCGCACCGCCGCCGGCCGGCCACGGTGCCAGGGGCACCGGTGGCACAGGGAACTCAGGGAACGCCGCGGCCCCGGCCGGCGCCGTGCCGCCGAGCGAGCGCACGCCCAAACCGCTGCCGATCTCCGCCTGCCGTCCGGTCAGCCGCTTGACTTGCAGGAACGTCACACCGCCGCGGTACACATAACAGGCCTGTCCCACGTCGAGGCGCCGCACCAGGTCACCGTCGAGCACCGGCGTGAGCCTGGTCCGCGACAACCCGTCGTCATCCCACGGGCCCGCGCCGGCGAACCGCCGCGACGTGTCCACCGACGGCATGGTCCCGGCGAGTTCCGCCACCGGCTCCGGCCTGGGCGTGCGCAGCAGCCAGATCCCGCCCTCCGCGGTCGCGGCGACCCGCAGCCGCTCGTCCTGCGACCCGGCGAGTCCCTCCCAGGACTGGGCCGACACCTGGACGGCGAGGCCGAGCGACCTGGCCCGCTCGTACAGCCGCCAGATCGGCAGCCGCCGCGACACCGCGGAGAACTCATCCACGCACAGCAGGATCTCCCGGTCACCGCGCAGCGCGTAGCAGGCGAGCAGGTCGGTAAGCGCCCGCGCCTGCGCCTCCGCGACCGCCGCCTCCGCGGTCCCCTCGAGAACGCAGTACCAGGCGTCGCAGTCCGCGAACGACCAGCCGCCGTCGAGCCCCGCGCCGAGCCGCCGCCACAGCGCGCGGAACCGCAGCCGCACGTCCTCGAACGCCCGTTTGCCAGAACGGATGGTGGCGATCGCGTCACCGTCGCCTGCCGCGGCGTAGGCGGCGGCCAGCCAGTCGGCGTCCAGCCTGGTGAGGAAGTCGGCCGAGCTGGCAGGCGGCCCGCAGGGCGCGCAGACCGCGAGTGCGACGAGCGCCTCCATCACGTCGGTGTAGTAGGCGGCGCCGCCCGTGCCGTGCTCGATGAGGTCGAGCAGCGTGGTCACCAGGTGATCGGGCGGCAGCGCCCACAGCGAGAGCGACGCCTCGTCCGGCCAGACGGCGGTCGACCGCGCGCCCGCGTCGCGCAGCACCCGCCGGGTCCGGTCGGCGACCTTACGTGACGAAGCGCCGCCCTTGCAGTCGAGCACGACGAGCAGCGGCCGCCGTCCCCCGCCCGCGGCGTACCTGCGCAGGCCGGCGGCCATGAACCCGGCCCACAACCGCAGCAGCAGGGTGGTCTTCCCCGTCCCCGTCGACCCGATGACCACCTGGTGCTCGCGCAGCCGCTCGTACGGGATCGCCACGGCACGGCTGTCCCCGGCGGCCCCGTGCAGACCAGCACCGTGCAGACCAGCACCGTGCAGACCAGCACCGTGCAGACCAGCACCGTGCAGACCAGCACCGTGCAGACCAGCACCGTGCAGACCAGCACCGGGCCCGACGGCCCGGATCGTGGCCCCCGTCACCACGTCACCGCGACGGGAAAGCAGCGGCAGCGACCCGGGCGCGGCGATGAGCCCCTGGGCCGCCCGCACCTGATGGCGCCACTGCCTCCTGTCGAACGCGCCGGGCGACTCCGGCGTGAGCCCGCCTGCACCGCTGCGCATCCGCAGCCGCCGGTAGGCCCAGCCGAGCCCGCCGGCCGCGATCCCGAGCGGTATCGCCGGCGGTGCGGCCGCGATCACGGCGGCGGCAAGGTGCCCGTGCCCGGCGAGCTGCCACATGGAAGAGAACGCCCGGTACGGCGCCGCTGCCATCCGGAGCCACCAGGTCCCGGCGCCGACGCCGGCGGGATAGGGGCCGCCGGGATAAGGCACAGCGCCCGCCCCGGCCGGGTAACCGGCGAGCGACGCCCCCTGGTGCGGCTCACCGCCCGGCCCCGCGCCGCCCGTCAGCCCGCGGCCCGCGGCACGCACGGGCCAGGCCGCGACCGCGACCAGCCAGGCAATCACCATGGGCGTGCACCACGCGGCGGCCATGCCGACCCGCCGCGGCGGCGCCCCGCGCCACCAGCCGTACCAGAACGCGACGGCGGCGACCACCGTCACCGGCGCGAGCAGCACCGCCAACGCGATCACGGCGGCGGCCTGCACCAGCCGCACCAGCCCGCGCCCCGCCGCCCGCCGCACCGGATGGTACGGATACGACTGCGAGGCACGATGGCGGCTCATCGCCGCTACCCGATCCCGCTAGCCACGCGCTCACTCCACCACACGAAACCAGCGAAACGCCTAATTCACCTCTTACATCTTCCTTACGGCTATTCCAGCGGCGAATCCAGCGGCCAATCCAGCGGCCAATCCAGTCCAGCGGCCAACTCAACGGCCGGTCCAGCGGCCAACTCATGATCGCGAAGAGTTATTAGCGCTATCGCCCTTAAGATCCTTCATAACACCACAATCCTTCACGATCATGAAACCGCGAGTGGCGATATCGCAATAACATGCGGCTCGCCACCCCCGTCAGCCCCGATAACCTCACAAGCCAAACGGGGCCGGCCGCCGCCGAGCCGCATTTGGTACTTCTTGGTACTTCTTTGGCGGCCGGCTGCCCGTGGCGGTGGGGACGGGACGCTGGGTCCCGAGCCGCCCGCCCGCCGGGAGGGACGGGGCGCTCGGTACCCGTGCGGCGCGCGATGGAAAGGGCGAGGCGCTCGCTACGCCAGCGGGGCACCGGGCGGCAGGTCGCGAACCTCGACTCGTGCGCCGAGCGGGCCAAGGGAGTCCCTGGCGCGCAGCACCGTGCCGAGCGCGGCGGGCGAGCACAGGTACAGCACGCGGGCGTGCCGTGGCTGGCGGCCGGGAACCGCCGCGTCGGCGGCCGGGCAGCCGTAATCGCCGGTGCGCCCGAGGATCTCCCGCATGATCTCGGCGGTACGCGACGCTGTCTTGGGCGAGAGCTCCGCCTCGACCGCCCAGCACTCGCCTGCCCACGCGACCGGCGCCGCGTCCGGCCAGTGCACCTCGGCGTCGGGCAGGTGCTGCCGTAGGCCGACCCCGTGCCTTGCCCTGATCCGGCGCTCGCACCGCCAGTACGCGCCGGCTGAGCGGTAGCCGCTTGTGCCCTCGAGCGCGAGCCGCACGGCCGCGACGGCCCGGATGTGCGCGAGCCTGGACAGCGCGGGCCGCGCCGGGGAGTACGCGAGGCCGCAGGCGGCGAGTCCCTGCCTGGTCACCCACAGCCAGTCCGGGCCTGGGCTCAGCCGGGCGGTCTGCGCATAGCCGAGCTCGCGCCACCGGGCCGCCGCCGCCCGCGCCGCACGCGCGTCCCCGGTGAGCGCGGCGAGCTGGTCGAGCTGCACGGCGTACATGTCGGCGGCGAAGATCAGCGCCCCCGGGTCCCTGACAGCGAGCCCGCGCCCGACCCGTGGCCGGGCCGCCGCGGTGGAGCGGGCCGCCGCGGTGGAGCGGGCCGCCGCGGTGGAGCGGGCCGCCGCGGGCGAGGCCCCGCTCGCCGCTCCGGACCGGGAGGGGGTGCCGCAGGACCGCCGCTCGCGCGGCTCTTCCCCGCCTTGGGCCGCCGTCATCGGTCCCCGGTCACAATCGCTTGGTAACGATCGACAGCCGGGCGACGGACCTGGCGCCGAGCGTGTGCATCATGCGCCGTTGCGCGCTGCGGCACCAGACCTCGAGCCGTCGCGGCGCGGGCAGCGCCGCCGCCATGCGCAGCACGGCACCCGCGCTGTGCGCGTCGAAAAAGGACAGGTCGCTGATGTCGAGCACGAGCGTCTCATCCGGGCGGCCGGCCAGCACGCGCAGTGCCCTGCTCCACTCCGCACGGCTGCTCAGGTCGCTGTCCCCGGTGACGATGAGCTTGTTGCCCGCGATGCCCGCGCGCAGCGTGCCGAGCTGGGGCAGCAGGGTCACCGGGTGCACGTCACGCACGGCGGCCATCGCCTCGGTCTGCCCGAACAGCCGCGCGTCCCACTGGCACAGCGCGGTGAAGTGCGGGCGCCGCTCCCCGCCGGGCTGCCCGCTGTGCCCCCCGCCGGGCTGCCCGCTGTGCCCCCCGCCGGGCTGCCCGCCGGGCTGCCCGCGGAACAGCGCGGCGTGCAGCGCGGTCTCATACTCGACGGCCTGGCCGAGGTTGTCGACGGGGGCGAGCGCGAGCGACATCTCGCTCGCGCTGCGCAGCCCGCTGAACCCCTCGGCGCTTGCGGTGCCGATCCGGCGGCGCACCCCCTCGACCAGCCGGCAGGCATCGAATTTCCCGCGCTCGAACCGCGGCGTGCTCGACACCACGAGCCGCCGCTCCCGCAGCGCGCCGCGTGCGGCCGCCGCGCCGCCCGTCACCCGGGCCGCCACCCAGGCGGGGGAATGGCCGACGTCGATGAGCAGCGCGACCTTCTCGTTGCGCGCGAACCCCTGCTGCGTGAAGACGGTGAGCACGTCCCAGCGGTCCTCGTCGTCGGAGAAGGCAAGGAACGCGTGGTCGCCCGGCTGCAGCCGGTCCACGCCGACAGCGCGACCGGCTCGGTCCTCTGCTGGCATGGACGGCGATCCCGTTCCTGAAAGGGGCAGCGATCAAGTCACGAATTATCCGCCGAATTCACCACGGGAGAACCAGGCGAACCAGGCGAACCATGGGTTACAGATGCCTCCGGCCGGGCGGAGGATCCTGGCCGGAGGCAACGTAAAGCATTGCCATTTTCAGCGTAACGTACCAGGAAAAATGCCTGGCCCGGCACCGTTGCGGCGCGACTTTTTCGTTAGGAAACTCCTTTCACACGCGCAGCGACAGCCACAGGCAGATCACGCAAAGCAGCAATGCGGGCATCACCGTCGCCACCCCGAGCCGGGTGAACACCCCGAACGCCGCGTCGGTGTCGGACTCGCGCAGCACGCGCCGCCAAAGCAGCGTGGCGAGCGAGCCCGTGTAGCTGAGGTTCGGCCCGATGTTCACGCCGATCAGCACCGCGAGCACCGCACCGGGCCCGCCGCCGGGCACCGCGACAAGCGGCAGCAGCACGAGCACGGCCGGCAGGTTGTTCACCGTCGCCGCGAGCGCGGCCGCGAGCGCGGCGACCGCGAGCAGCGCGAGCAGCGAAGAGCCCGACGGCAGCACCGGCCGCAGCGCCGCCTGGAGCCCGTTGTCCACCACGGCGACGACCACGATACCCAGCGCGATCACGAACAGCAGGAACGGCACGTCCGCGCTCCGCGCGACCGCCGCGGCCGTCGTCTCGCGGCGCGCGACCGCCCGCACCGCGAGCACAAGCGCCCCCCCGAGCGCCGCCCACGCCGGGTTCGCCCCCGCCGCCGACGCCACCGCGAACCCGCCGAGCGTCAGGCCAAGCACGACGAGCGAGAACACAGGCGCCTGCGCCGCGCCCGCCGCCCGCGCGTCCCCGCCCTCCCCGTTATCCGGAACGGGAGCGTGTTCCACCGCCGTACCACGGTGACCGCTCCAAGGGACGGCAGGCGCGACCGCCGCGCTCAGGTCTGCAGCGAAGAACCACCTGATCACCACGTACTCGACGCCGATCGCCGCCAGCCAGGGCAGCGCCATGAGCGCGGCGAACCCGCCGAATGACAGCCCGCTCACCGAGAACGCGAGCAGGTTCGTCAGGTTGGAGACAGGCAGCAGCAAGGACGCGGAGTTCGCCAGGTGCCCGCAGGCGTACGCGTGCGGGCGCGCCCGGAGCCCCAGCCTCGCCGTCGCGATGAGCACCACGGGGGTGAGCAGCACCACGGTGGCGTCAAGCGAAAGCACCGCGGTCGTCGCGGCCGCCACCACGAACACACGGGAGAGCAGTCGCTGTGCCCCCTGCCCCCGCGCCGCGTCGCTCCCTGCCGCGTCGCTCCCTGCCGCGTCGCTCCCTGCCGCCCTGTCCCCGCGCCCCCTGTCCTTCGCCGTCTTGCGTGCCGTCGAGCCACTTAGCCACGCCCCGAGGTAACGGAACAGCCCGTCGTCGTCGCACAGCTTCGCGAGTACAAGAACGCAGGCGAGGAAGCCGACAACCGGCGCGAGCCGTCGTGCCTCGGCGAGCGCGGCGGAGACGGACTCCGCGCGGATCAGCACCGCGAGCAGTGCGGCGGGCACCGCCACCGCGGCCTCCGGCCACCCGTGCGGCCGCCACACCGCCCAGGCAAGCACCGCGACGAGGGCCGCGGCCGACACTGCCTCAGCTGCCGCGGTCGAGTCCACAGCTCATTCTCCCTGCTCTCCGGGCGCACGAAACCGGGCGCGTTGGCCGCGGCACCGCACCGAACAGCCCGCGCGGCGGTGCTACCGCTACCCGGGAAGCCGCGGCGCAGCGCGAGATCCTCGACACACTGAGGTAACGGACCGGATCGCTGCCTGGCGGTGCGCGCTGCGGGCCGGGAGGCTCGGCACCGAGCGCGGCGGCCCGTTCGCCAGGGGCGGAAAATGGACGGCGGGGTGTCGCCCGCGCCCGTTCTGGATATTGACCCTTGGTGTTATCGACAAGGCAGCGAAACGTTTTCCGGAAGTCCCATTGAGACTACCGTTTTCGGCCCTGCTACCTCGTGGTATGGCCACAATGGCCGGTGCGGTGCGTTGCGTGACCGAGGCTAGTAGCGCCTTCCCCGGAGGGTGTAGGTTCGCGGGAAAGGCCGTATCAGCGGAGGATAAATGAGCATTCTGGGCACGCGGGTGATCCGTACGGAGGATCCGCGGCTTCTCACCTCGGGCGGCGTCTACGTCGACGACTTGCGCGAACCTGACCTCGAAGGGGCGGTGCGGGCCACGTTCGTCAGGTCCACCGTCGCGCACGCCCTGATCACTGGCATTGACACCGCGGCGGCGCTCGAGGCGCCCGGAGTGGTCGCGGTGCTGACCGTGGCGGACATGACCGACCTGCCGATGCCGCCGCCGCCTGAGCCGGTGCCCGACGACGCGCCGCCGCCCGAGGGGCCCGCCCCGATGGGCGGGATCTGGCAGGAGCCGCTGTTCGCCGTCGACCGGGTCCGCTTCGTCGGCGAGCCGGTCGCGCTCGTACTCACCGACAGCACGTACTCGGGCGAGGACGTCGCCGAGCTGGTGAGCGTCGACTACGAGCCGCTGCCCGCGGTGACGTCCATCGATGCCGCCCTGGCGAATGAGTCGCTGCTGTACCCCGACGCGGGCACCAACGTGTGCGTGAAGGGTGGCCGGCCCATCGGCGACGACTCGATCTTCGACGGGTGCGAGGTCATCGTCGAGGGCGACGTGGTCAACCAGCGGGTCGCCTGCCTGCCGATGGAGGGCAGGGCGACGGCCGCGGTGTTCAAGGACGGCAAGCTCACCGTCTGGACGTCCACGCAGAACGCACAGCTCTCCCGGCTGATCCTCACCGCCATCGGGCTGCCGCCTGACGCGATCCGGGTGGTCGCGCCCGACGTGGGCGGCGGCTTCGGTGCCAAGATCGGCGTGGACCGCGAGCAGATCATCATCGCCTGGGCGGCCAAGCACACCGGGCGGCCGGTCCGCTGGGTGGAAACCCGCAGCGAGAACCTGCTCGGCATGACCCAGGGCCGCGCCCAGGTGCACCACATCAAGATGGGCGGTGACCGCGAGGGCCACATCAAGGCCTACCGGCTCGACGTCGTGCAGGACTCGGGCGCCTACTCGCGGATGGGCGGCTTCCTGCCGATGCTCACCAACCTGATGGCGCCTGGCGTCTACGACATACCGAAGGTGGAGGCCGACTACAGGGCGGTCGTCACCAACGCCACCCCGATCAGCGCCTACCGCGGCGCCGGGCGGCCCGAGGCCGCGGCCACCGTCGAGCGCGTGGTTGACTGGTTCGCCGCCGAGGCGGGCGTCGACCCGGCCGAGGTGCGCAGGCGCAACTTCATCCAGCCGGGGCAGTTCCCGTTCGTCACCAAGACGGGCGCGCCGTACGACAGCGGCGACTACGAGGCCGCGCTCGACAAGGTGCTCGCCGCCGCCGGCTACCAGGAGCTGCGCGCGGAGCAGCGGCGCCGCCGCGAGGCGGGCGACACCAGGCAACTCGGCATCGGGCTCGCCTCCTACGTGGAGATCACCGCCGCCGACGCCGGGGCGGGCGAGACCGCCAAGGTCGAGGTGCACGACGACGGCACCGCCACCGTGTACACCGGCTCGTCCGCGCACGGCCAGGGCCACCACACGGCCTACGCGATGATCGTCACGGAAGAGCTCGGCATCCCGATGGACAAGATCGAGGTCATCCACGGCGACACCGACCTGATCCCGGACGGCGTGGGCACCTACGCGTCCCGCTCGCTGCAGCTCGGCGGCTCCGCCGTGCAGAAGGCCGCGATCGAGGTCAAGGACGAGGCGGGCAAGAAGGCCGCCGAGCTCTTCGAGGCCGCCGAGGACGACGTTGAGCTCGACGCCGAGGCGGGCGTGTGGCGCATCAAGGGCGACCCGGACAAGTCGCTGTCCTGGTCGCAGGTGGCCGCGGCCGCGGAGGCGGGGCTGATCGTCGCCAACGTGCGGTTCACCGCCGACGCTCCGACGTTCCCGTTCGGCACGCAGCTGTCGCTCGTCGAGGTCGACACGGAGACCGGCAAGGTCACCCTGCTGCGGCACGTCACCGCCGACGACGCGGGCCCGGTGCTCAACCCCCTGCTGATGGAGGGCCAGCGGCATGGCGGCATCGCGCAGGGCGCCGCGCAGGCGCTCGTCGAGGAGGTACTCTACGACGCCGACGGCAACCCGCTGACCGCGACGCTGATGGACTACGGCGCGATCACGGCCGCCGAGCTGCCCAGCTTCGAGCTCGTCACCAGCGAGACCCCGACGTCGCTGAACCCGCTCGGCGTCAAGGGCATCGGCGAGGCCGGCACGATCGGGGCAACCCCGGCCGTGCACAACGCGGTCATCGACGCCGTGTCGCACCTCGGCGTCCGGCACATCGACATGCCGATGACACCGGAACGTGTTTGGACAGCTATCCAGAAGGCGAGCGCACAGTGAAGGTCTCACTGACCGTCAACGGCAAGGACGTCACCGCCGACGTCGAGGACCGGACCTTGCTCGTGCACTTCCTGCGCGACACCGCCGACCTCACCGCGACCAACATCGGCTGCGACACCACGTCCTGCGGCGCCTGCACGGTGCTGCTCGACGGCGATTCTGTCAAGTCGTGCACCGTGCTTGCCGCCCAGGCGGACGGACGCTCGGTGACGACGCTCGAGGGTCTCGCGTCCGACTCCGGCGAGATGCACCCGGTGCAGCGGGCGTTCCACAACGAGCACGGGCTGCAGTGCGGTTACTGCACCCCCGGCATGGTCATGGCGATCGTCTCCCTGCTCAGGGAGAACCCGTCGCCGACCGAGGCCGAGGTCCGGACGGGCCTCGAGGGCAACATCTGCCGGTGCACCGGCTACCACAACATCGTGAAGGCCGCCCTGGCGGCGGCCTCGGAGGGCGTCCAGTGATTCCTCCCGCGTTTACCTATGTCAGGGCCACGTCCGTGGACGAGGCACTCGGGCTGGCGGCCGAGCACGGCGAGGACGCCAAGTTCCTGGCCGGCGGGCAGTCGCTGCTGCCGCTGATGAAGCTGCGGTTCGCCTCGCCGACCGTGCTCATCGACCTCGGCCGGGTCAGCGACCTGTCGTACGTACGCGACGAGGGCACCTACGTCGCGATCGGGGCGATGACCAGGCACCACGACGTCGCCACCGCGGCGCTGCTGCTGTCGGACGTGCCGCTGCTCGCGCACACGGCGCAGGCCGTGGGCGATCCGCAGATCAGGCACCGCGGCACCATCGGCGGCTCGGTCGCGCACGCGGACGCGGCCGCCGACCTGCCGGCCACGCTGCTTGCGCTCGACGCGACCTTCGTGGTCCGCGGCGCTAACGGCGAGCGCTCGGTGCCGGCCGCGGAGTTCTTCAAGAGCATCTTCGAGACCGCGCTCGAGCCCGGTGAGCTGCTCACCGAGATCCAGGTGCCCAAGCCGGCCAACCCGGCCGCCTGGTCGTTCCAGAAGTTCACCAAGCGGGCGATCGACTTCGCGATCGTCGGCGTGGCGGTGCAGGCCAGTCCGGGCCAGGGCACGTCCGTCGCGCTTGTCAACATGGGCTCGACGCCGCTGCGGGCCGCCGCGGTGGAGTCGGCGCTCGCGTCCGGCGCCTCGGCCGCCGACGCGGCCGCCCACGCCGCGGACGGCACGAGCGCAGGCTCGGACATCCACGCGAGCAAGGCCTACCGCGAGCACCTGGCCCGCGTCCTGGTCCGCCGCGCCCTGGAGGAAGCGGCCGCCAGGTCCTAGCAGGGCCGGGCAACGGCAACGAGCGGGGCGGGGCGGCCAAGCCGCCCCGCCCCGCTGCTTTCTCGGCTCCCCGCCCCGCCCCCGGCCCGCTGATAACAGCAAGAAGCGCCGGAGCTTGCGCGGGATTCCACCATGTTGTCGGCCGCCAGGACGTTGGCCCATCGATGCCGGATAACAGCAAGAAGCGTGGGAAGTTGGCGCCCGGCGCCGCTTTAGGCCGACAATGGACGGGTGAGGTTGCGCGGCAGGCTCTTCAGGCAATTCCGCTACCCGATGCGGTGGCTGTCGTTCCTCGCGAGCGGTGTTCCTGTCATCCTCGTGTTCCCCGCGCCGTCGCTGTCCTACCTGGCGTGGTTCGCCCTGGTGCCCGGCATGGTGCTGTTTACCCGCGCCGCCACCACCCGCGAGGCGGTCGCACGGGGCTGGTGGTTCGGGGCCGGGTACCTGATCGCGATGCTGTACTGGATGGCACCGGAGATCGGGCCGGGCCTGGTGCTGCTCGGCGCGGTCATGGGCTGGATGTGGTCGCCGTTCGCGGTCGCGGTGCACAAGCTGCTGCGGCCTGGCGTCTCGTGGTGGCGGACGGCCGCCGCCTTCCTCGTGGTGCCGAGCTGCTGGCTGATCCCCGAGTGGATGCGCTCCTACCAGGGGCTCGGCGGGCCCTGGGACCTGTACGGCGCCTCCCAGTGGCAGCATCCCGCGGTGCTCGCGCTCGCCGCCGTCGGCGGCGTGTGGCTGGTCAGCGTCGCCCTCGTCATGGCCAACGTCGCGCTGCTCCTGACACTGGGCGCGCTGCGGCCGGACATCGTGGCCCCGGCGGCCGGCGCGGCGGGCACGGCGCGGGCCTGGCCGGCCGCCGCCAGAGCAGCGCGGGCCGCCGCGGGCGTCGCGGCCTTCGCCGTGGTCGCCGCCGCCGGGCCGCTCGCGTTCGCGCTCACCCCGCCGTTCCCCGCGGTAAGGACGGACACGATCGTGCTTGTCCAGCCGGGTGTGGTCAACGACCCGGTGGCCCGCACCGACGCGAGCGAGACGCTCACCGCCAAGCTAAGCGCGGGCGGGGAACTCGGCGGGGTCAAGCCGGACCTGATCGTCTGGAGCGAGAGCTCGATCCCCGATGACCTGACCGGCACCACGCAAGCCGACCGCGGGTTGCTTGCACAGCTCGAGGCGCTCTCCGCGAGGGACGGCGCCGAGATCCTGGCCAACCAGGACACCACCCCGCCGGGCAAGGGGCACGAGAAGTGGGCGGTGCTCGTCAGCCCCGCCGGGGTCCAAGGCACCTACGTGAAGTCGCGGCTCGTCCCGTTCGGCGAGTACATCCCGTTCCGTGACCAGCTCGGCTGGCTGACCCGGATCAGCAAGGCGTCACCGTCCAACATGGAGCCCGGCCCCGGCGCCCACCTGCTCAACGCGGCCGACAGCTCCGGTGCCCCGCTGCCGATCGGCGTGCTGATCTGCTTCGAGTCCGCGTTCCCCGACATGTCGCGGGCGGACGCCGACCTGGGCGCGCAGCTGATCGTCTACCAGTCGTCGACCTCGACGTTCCAGGGCACCTGGGGACCCGACCAGCACGCGTCGCTCGGCGCGATCCGGGCGGCGGAAACCGGGCGGCCCGTCGTACAGGCCGCGCTCACCGGGGACACGGCGGCCTTCGACGCGCGCGGCAGGCAGCTCGCCTGGCTCGGCCAGTCCGGCCGCGGCGTGGTCACGGTGACCCTGAGCCTGCCGCCGGCCGGCGCGAAGACCTTCTATGACCAGGCAGGCGACTACGTGATGTGGTCAGGCGTCGCCATCACCCTGCTCGCCGCGCTGGTCATGCTTGTACGCCGGCGACATTTTCTAGCGGTTACCACTGGTGCCGCCGGCGGTCGTACGGCAGAATATGACGCGGATACCGGAGATCCTGTGCGGAGCTAGTGCGCCAGGGACTTCCCGAGACAGATGAGGCCGCAGGGGAAGGCGAACCTCGTCTTACGCAGGGAGGCACCGGTGTCGGTTTACGGCGTTCTGCAGGTCCATTCGGCGCCACCCGCGCTGTGCCCGCATATCGAGTGGGCAGTGGCGGGGAGCGTCGGCGCGGCCGTCAGCATGCCCTGGGTCAGCCAGGCCGCTGCCCCAGGGTCTCTTCGTGCTGAGCTGACGTGGAAGGGCCGCCCCGGCACGGCCGGCGCCATCACGTCCGCGCTCGCGGGCTGGAACAGGCTGCGCTTCGAGGTCACCGAGGAAGCATCTCCCGGCTGCGATGCCCTGCGCTACTGCTACACGCCGAACCTCGGCCTGTTTTCCGCGACCACCAGCGGATGCGGCGACATCCTCATCCCGGAGAACAAGCTGCGCGCCGCGATGGCCCTCGGCGCCAACGGCACCGCGATCCTGGAAAACGAACTGGAAAGGCTGCTCGGCAGCGCGTGGGACAATGAGCTTGAGCCGTTCCGCCGCGCAGGCGACGGCGCCCCCGTCCGCTGGCTCAACGCCACCGGCTGATCCCGGGCGGCGCACCCGCGCCAAGCGCGCCGAGCGCGCCGAGAACATGCAGTACCGAGAAGCAGGAGGCCGCCGCGGATGAGCGGTTTCACCACGGCGGACATCCCGGACCTCGCCGGCCGGACCGCGATCGTCACCGGCGCGAGCAGCGGCATCGGCCTGGAGACCGCGAAGGCCCTCAGCGCGCACGGCGCGCGGGTGGTACTCGCGGTCCGCGACGCGGCCAGGGGGGACAAGGCCGCGGGCGCCCTGCCAGGCCCGGGCACGCACCAGGTCCGGCTGCTCGACCTGGCTAGCCTCGACTCGGTGCGCGCCTTCGCGGCGGACTGGGCGGGGCAGCCCGTCGACCTGCTCATCAACAACGCCGGCGTGATGATCCCGCCGCTGAGCCGCACCAGGGACGGCTTCGAGCTCCAGTTCGGCACCAACCACCTGGGTCACTTCGCGCTCACCAACCTGCTGCTGCCCAGCGTCACCGGACGGGTGGTCACGGTCTCCTCCCACGTGCACAAGTCCGGCCGGATGGACTTCGACGACCTGAACTGGAAGCGCAAGAAGTACCGCGCCTGGCGCGCCTACGGCCAGTCCAAGCTGGCCAACCTGCTGTTCACCGCCGAACTGCAGCGCCGCCTCACCGAGGCGGGCTCGACGGTGCTTTCCATGGCCGCCCACCCCGGCTACGCCGCCACCAACCTGCAAAGCCAGAGCGGCAGCCGCCTGATGGACTTCGCCATGGGCACGCTCGGCAACCGCCTGCTCGCCCAGTCCGCCGCCGGCGGCGCCCTGCCCACCCTCTATGCGGCCGTCGCCGACCTGCCGGGCAACACCTTCGCCGGCCCGTCCGGCCTCGGCGGCATGCGCGGCGCCCCCGCCGTCTGCGCCCGCTCCACGGAAGCCAGCGACGACGCGGCGGCCCGCCGCCTCTGGCTGGTCAGCGAGGAGCTCACGGGCGTCAGCTTCCCGGAAATCCAAAAGCAGTAAGCATCAGCAGAACGAGAGCGTGCTCCGCCCGTCCCTTTCGCGCGAAGCGCGTTGAAAAGTGACGTGAGATGCCACTATTGGATGCCACTATTAGCGGGTGCTCGTCAAAGTCGTGTACCGGGTCGGCGAGGTGCTCGCGCGCCTCATGACCATCGCCGTCGTGCTCGTCCTTGTCATCTCGGCGCAGGTGCAGGCGCAGGGCTCGCCATTCCTCGCCCCCGTGTGGATTTCCGCGCTGGTGGTGGTCGGCGTGCCGGTCGTCGTTGTCGTGCACGAGGCGGGGCACCTGCTCGCCTGCCTCGCGCTCGGGGTGCAGGTCCGCGGCCTCCAGTTCGGTAACGCTAAGTCCGCCAGGCTCCGCTTCGCCGTGCGCGGGGTCGAGGTCTCGCTCGGCGTGCCCTACAGCGGCCGGGTGCTGTACGGCCTCGGCGCCGCGGTCGGCCGCAGCGCGCTCATCACGGCCGCCGGGTCGCTGGCCAACCTGATCGCGGCGGCAGCGCTCTTCGCCGTCGGCCAGCGAGGGAACCTGACCGTGGCGGCGGCGCTGTTCACCGCGGGCCACGTGGAGAACCTTGGCCTGCTCGGCCTGGCCCTGCTGATGGCGATGATCGGGGTAAGCAGCCTGCTGCCGTACCGGGCGCGGAACGGCAGGCCCACGGACGGCGCGCGGCTGCTTGGCCTGCTCGGCGGCCGGTTCGGTGCGGCGCTGCGCACGCGGGACGCGCGCGGCTGGCTGCCGCTCGCGGGTGCGCCCGCCAAGCTGGACGCGGAGTACAAGGAACTGGTGCGCCACGGGGCTCGCGAGCTTCCGCCGGAACAGACGGCCAGGTGGCTCAAGGCCTACTGGGAGCGGGAACCGCTGGCACTGCACGCGGCGGGCCTGCTCGGCAGGTCGCTGCGCCTGCAGGGCCGGATCGGCGAGCTGCTTGCGCTGCACGCCGACCTGCCGCGGCCCGCAGGCCCGCGCGCCACCCAGCTGACCGTGGCGGCACACGCGCTCGACCGGCAGGTGCTGATGGTGCCCGGGCTGCCCGCCGAGGCGGTGAACCGGGCGGTCGCCCGGGTCGAGTGGGTGCTGCGCACCGCCGAGTTCAAGCCGGCCGGCCAGCCGTGGAGCCGTGAGGTCGTGCTGCACACCCTGGCGCTCGGGAGGTTCAGGCAGGGGCGGCTCGCCGAGGTCGAGGAACTGTGCCGGCCGATCCTCGCCCTGCCGCGCCCTGGCCCCCGCTCCCGTGCCACCGCGCTCGCCACGGTCGCGCTCGCCCGCCGCGCGGGCGGCCTCCCGTGCCAGGCGGAACTCGCCGAGGCCCGCTTCCTCGACCCCGGTGCCGACCTGGTCGCAGAGGCGACGGGACCACGCCAGTTCCAGGGCGCCTGATCAGAGGTCGCGGGCGATCGAGTCCACCGCGTACTTCGCCTCCGCGAGGCTGGCGCCGGTCAGCTCGCGGTACAGCTTGACGGCATCGACCGCCTTGCCCGCGCGCAGCGCGTCGTAGACCGGCCCGAGCGCCGCGCCGGACATCTCGTCCCGCGGCGCCACCTCGAGTCCTGGTGGCAGGCCGTCACCGGTCGGCAGCCCGGCGGGGAAGCCGGCCGGCATGACGCCGCCCGCGATGTGCGCCGGGTCGATGCCGAGGTACCTGATCAGGTAGTTGACCCTGCGCTCCAGGTAGGCGATCCGCTCGCTGTCGTTGCTTTGCATGTGGCGAGCGTAGGGAGCGCGGCGCCGTGCCGCCCGTCACATGGACAGATGTCTATAGAACAGGGCAGAAGCCGGGGATAGCGGCGACAATGGGTCGGCCTTGGCCGGCCGCCGCACGGTGACGCCCGCACGGTGACGCCGGGGTCCGCCCCGGGTGCCCGCCGACGATCGCCCGAACGTACGGTTGGTGTCAGCACCAGCCAGCGTCGTACGCTCATCCGCGGGCGACCAGTACGGTCTTCAACGCCAGGAGTGACACATGAGTATCACCGAGCTCACCGGTATCGACGTCCCGACGGGGCTGTTGATCGGAGGGGAATGGGGCAAGGGGGGATCCACGTTCCCCGTGCTCGACCCCGCGACCGAGGAGCCGATTGCGGAGGTCGCGAACGGCACGGTGAGCGACGGGCTCGACGCGGTGACCGCGGCGCACGCCGCGCTGCCCGGCTGGGCGGCCACCCCGCCGCGGCAGCGCGCCGAGGTGCTGCGCAAGGCCTTCGAGCTGATGAGCGCGCGATCCGAGCAGTTCGCCAGGCTGATGTCGGCTGAGAACGGCAAGTCGCTGCGCGACGCCCGCGGCGAGGCGGCCTACGCGGCCGAGTTCTTCCGCTGGTACGCCGAGGAGGCGGTCCGGGTGGAGGGCACGCTGATGCGCGCGCCGTCCGGCGCCAACCGGATCCTCACCACCCGCCAGCCGATCGGCGTGTCGCTGCTGATCACCCCGTGGAACTTCCCCGCCGCCATGGCGACGCGTAAGATCGGCCCGGCCCTGGCGGCGGGCTGCTCCGTGGTGCTCAAGCCCGCCGCGGAAACACCGCTGACCGCGCTCGCGCTCGCCGACCTGCTCACCGAGGCGGGCGTGCCCGCGGGCGCGGTGAACGTGGTCACCACGACCACGTCCGGCCCGGTCTGCGCGGCGATGATGGACGACCCGCGGGTCCGCAAGCTGTCGTTCACCGGGTCGACCGAGGTCGGCCGCATCCTGCTCGGCCAGGCCGCCAAGAGCGTGCTCAACTGCTCGATGGAACTCGGCGGCAACGCGCCGTTCATCGTCTTCGACGACGCGGACGTCCCGGCCGCCGTCGAGGGCGCGCTCATCGCGAAGATGCGCAACGGCGGCGAGGCGTGCACCGCGGCCAACCGCTTCTACGTGCACGACGCGGTCGCCGACGAGTTCATCGCCGCGTTCTCCGCGCGGCTGAGGTCCATGGTGGTCGGGCCCGGCCTCGACGAGGCGACCGAGGTCGGCCCGCTGGTCAACGAGGATACCAGGTCCAAGGTGGCCAGCCTGGTCGACGGCGCGACGGGCGACGGCGCGGCGCTGGTCACCGGCGGCCGTGCGCCGCAGCGGCGCGGCTTCTTCTACGAGCCGACCCTGCTCGACGGCGTGGCCGCGGACTCCGCGATCCTGTCCACCGAGATCTTCGGCCCGGTCGCGCCCGTGGTGCGGTTCACCGACGAGGCCGACGCGATCCGCTGGGCCAACGCGAGCGAGTTCGGGCTCGTCTCCTACGTCTACACCCGTGACCTGCGCCGCGGGCTGCGCGTGTCGGAGGCGCTCGAGGCGGGCATGATCGGGCTGAACCGCGGCCTTGTGTCCGACCCGGCCGCGCCGTTCGGCGGCGTCAAGCAGTCGGGCCTCGGCCGTGAGGGCGCTCACGAGGGGCTGCTCGAGTACACAGAGACCAAGTACATCGCGACCGACTGGTAGCGGTCCGGCGGCGCCTGGGCCGGTACCGGGTAACCACGGTGCCGGCCGTCCGGCCGTCCCGGGGCGCACCTGGCGGCCGTTTCCCGTTAATACCGGCAACATGGTATTAGCGGGGCGGAAGTGGCGGGCCTGGGCGTCGGCACGGCCTGGCACCTGGCCTGGCCAGGCACGATGGGCCCACAGATCTTAATAAGAAATTAGCAAGTGTTTACTGCTTGCGTAATTAGTTGGTCCGGGCTCAGCGCGTGCCGGAACGCCGATAGGGTAGGCGCGAGCCTAAATGCAGGGATTATGCGCCCGTGCCTGGAGGGATTACGAGGATGGCGGCGGCATCAGCTGCGAGCAGCGAGTTCCAGCGCGACCTGGTAGTGATCGGCGGGGGCGGCCACGTGGGCCTTCCGCTGGCGATCGCGTTCGCCGAGCGCGGCGCCCGGGTGGCAATCTATGACGTCAGCGAGTCGGCCGTCGAGTCCGTGAACGCGGGCCGGCTGCCGTTCGACGAGCCGGGCGCGGAGCCGGTGATCGAGCGCGCCGTCTCCTCCGGGCGGTTGCACGCCACGACCGACCCGGCCGTCGTCGGCACGGCGGAGCACGTGATCGTGGTGATCGGCACCCCCGTCGACGAGCACCTGAACCCCAATCAGACCGCGATACCGCGGGCCCTGTCCGCCTGCGCGCCGTACCTGCGCGACGGCCAGATGCTTGTGCTGCGGTCCACGGTCTTCCCCGGGGTGACCGCCCTGGTGGAGAAGATGGTCGCGGGCATCGGCGTGGAGATCGAGGTCGCCTTCTGCCCGGAGCGCATCGCCGAGGGCAAGGCGATGACCGAGCTGTTCGAACTGCCGCAGATCGTCTCCGCGCGCTCGCCACGGGGCCTGGAGCGCGCGTCCAAGCTGTTCTCGCTGCTGACCGAGAGCATCGTCGAGCTGACGCCGGAGGAGGCCGAGCTCGCCAAGCTGTTCACCAACGTGTGGCGGTACATCAAGTTCGCGGCGGCCAACCAGTTCTACATGATGGCCAACGACAGGGGGCTCGACTTCGAGCGGATCCGGCAGGGGCTGACCAGGGACTACCCCCGGGCCGCGGACATGCCGGGTGCCGGCTTCGCCGCCGGGCCCTGCCTGTTCAAGGACACGATGCAGCTCGCGGCGTTCAACAACAACAACTTCACGCTCGGCCACACGGCGATGACCATCAACGAGGGCCTCCCGCTTTACCTGGTGCACCGGCTCGAGCAGAGGTTCGACCTGTCGTCGATGGCCGTCGGCATCCTTGGCATGGCGTTCAAGGGCGAGTCTGACGACATCAGGTCCAGCCTGTCGTACAAGCTCAAGCGGGTGCTCGAGTTCAAGGCCGACGCCGTGCTCTGCGCCGACCCGTACGTCGCCGTGGACCCGAACCTGCTGCCGCAGGAAGAGGTCATCGCCAGGTCCGACCTGCTGATCATCGCAACGCCGCACAAGCAGTACCGGGACCTGGTGCTCGACAAGCCGGTCGCCGACCTGTGGAACGTGCTCGGCGGGGGGGTGCGGATATGACGGGCGAGGCGCCCAGGGTCTCCGTCGTAGTGCCCGCGTACAACGAGGGCAACCACATCACCCCGGTCCTTGACCGGATCTTCGAGTCGGTGCGGCTGCAGTGCGAGGTGCTCGTCGTGGTCGACTCCGAGGACGACTCCACCATCCCCGTGGTGGCGGAGTACGCGTGCAAGGAGCCGCGGCTGCGCAACATCGTCAACACCTACGGGCGCGGGCCGGCCAACGCGATCAGGTTCGGGATCAACGCGGCCGCCGCGCCGGTCGCCGTGGTGACGATGGCCGACGGCTGCGACGACCCGCGGCAGATCGACGACCTCGCCAGGCTGGTGGACCGGGGCGTGGCGGTCGCCGCCGCCTCCCGGTACATGCCGGGCGGCCAGCAGGTCGGCGGCCCCATGCTCAAGGGGCTGCTGTCGCGGGCGGCGGGCCGGTCACTCGCGCTGTTCGCGCGCATCGGCACGCGCGACGCGACGAACTCGTTCAAGGCATACTCGACGGAGTTCGTACGGTCGGTCGGCATCGACTCAAGGGCGGGCTTCGAGATCGGCATCGAGCTCACCGCCAAGGCGCGCCGGATGCGGCTGGCGGTGGCGGAGATTCCCACGATCTGGCTGGACAGGCAGGCGGGGGTGTCGAACTTCAAGATCGCTCAGTGGATACCCGCGTACCTGCGGTGGTACCGTTTCGCGTTCGGTTCCAGGCTCAACGCCGAGCAGATCAGGGCCCATGGCCAGAAAAAGGGAAAGGCAAAGGACGCTCAATGAAGGTTCTCGTCAGCGGGTCTGCCGGGTTCATCGGCGGCTACGTCGTTGAGGAGCTGCTCGGCAGGGGTTACTCGGTCGTGGGCATCGACAACTTCTCCAAGTACGGGAAGGTCGCCAAGTCCTACGACAGCCACCCAGGCTACCGGCTGGTCGAGGGGGACTGCCGCGACGTAGAGCTGATGACCGGGCTGCTGTCCGACTGCGACCACTTCATCGCCGGCGCGGCGCTGATCGGCGGCATCTCCTACTTCCACACCTACGCCTACGACCTGCTCGCCACGAACGAGCGGATCATCGCCTCGTCCTGTGATGCCGCGATTAAGGCGCACAAGGAGGGCAGGCTGCAGAAGGTCACCTACCTGTCCTCCTCGATGGTGTTCGAGTCGACGCCGGAATGGCCGTCCTACGAGGGCCAGGAGCGCGAGGTACCGCCGCCGCTGTCCTCCTACGGCTTCCAGAAGCTGGCCGTGGAGTACTTCGCGCGTGCCGCCTGGGACCAGTACCAGCTGCCCTACACGATCGTCCGCCCGTTCAACTGCGTCGGCATCGGCGAGTCCCGCGCGCTCGGCGACGAGGAGATCATGTCGGGCAACGTCAAGCTCGCGATGAGCCACGTGGTGCCCGACCTGGTGCAGAAGGTGGCTAAGGGCCAGGACCCGCTGCACATCCTGGGCACTGGTGAGCAGGTGCGGCACTACACCTACGGCGGCGACCTGGCCCGCGGCATCGTCACCGCGATGGAGCACCCGGCCGCGCTCAACGACGACTTCAACCTGTCCACCGCGCAGTCCACCACGGTGCTCGAGCTCGCCGAGGCGATCTGGCGGAAGGTCAAGGGGCCTGACGAGCCGCTGCGCGTGGTGTCCGACGACCCGTTCGAGTACGACGTGCAGCGGCGGGTGCCCGCCACGGAGAAGGCCAAGCGGGTGCTCGGCTACGACGCGACGACCACGCTGGACGAGATGCTCGACGAGGTCATCCCCTGGATCATGCAGGCGATCGAGAACGGCACGATCTAGCCGCCTTCCTGGTCCCCGCACGACTGCCGTGGACCAACATGCAGCGAGCCATAGTGACCAATGGACCAAGGGAACGTAGCCTAGGACCGTGGACAGGCGAATATTCGGGCTCGAGAACGAGTACGGCGTTACGTGCACCTTCCGTGGGCAGCGGCGGCTGTCGCCGGACGAGGTGGCCCGCTATCTCTTCCGCCGCGTGGTGTCATGGGGTCGTAGCAGCAACGTCTTCCTCCGTAACGGCGCCCGTCTGTACCTGGACGTGGGCAGCCATCCGGAGTACGCCACCCCCGAGTGCGACAACGTGGTCGACCTGGTCGCCCACGACAAGGCGGGGGAGCGCATCCTCGAGGGGCTGCTCGTCGATGCCGACCGGCGGCTGCGCGAGGAAGGCATCGCCGGCGACATCTACCTGTTCAAGAACAACACCGACTCGGCGGGCAACTCCTACGGCTGCCACGAGAACTACCTGGTCGGGCGGCATGGCGAGTTCGGCAGGCTGGCCGACATCCTGATACCGTTCCTGGTCACCAGGCAGATCATCTGCGGCGCAGGCAAGGTGCTGCAGACGCCGCGCGGCGCGGTCTACTGCGTCAGCCAGCGGGCCGAGCACATCTGGGAGGGCGTCTCAAGCGCGACCACCAGGTCCAGGCCGATCATCAACACGCGGGACGAGCCGCACGCCGACGCGGAGCGGTTCCGCCGGCTGCACGTCATCGTCGGCGACTCCAACATGTCCGAGACCACCATGCTGCTCAAGGTCGGCTCCACCGACCTGGTGCTGCGCATGGTGGAGGCGGGCATCGTGCTGCGTGACATGACGCTGGACAACCCGATCCGGGCGATCCGCGAGGTCAGCCACGACATGACCGGCCGCAGCCGGGTCAGGCTCGCCAACGGGCGCGAGATGTCCGCCCTGGAGATCCAGTGGGAGTACCTGAACCGGGCCAAGGACTTCACGGAGAAGAACGGTGTCGACCCGGTGAGCACGCGGGTACTTGAGATGTGGGAGCGCGCGCTCACCGCGATCGAGGACGGCAACCTGGACAAGATCGCCCGCGAGATCGACTGGGTGACCAAGTACCAGCTCATCGAGCGGTACCGGGCCAAGCACGACCTGCCGCTCTCCGCGCCGCGCGTCGCGCAGCTCGACCTGGCGTACCACGACGTGCACCGCGGCCGCGGCCTGTACTACCTGCTGCAGAAGAACGGCGCGGTGGACCGGGTGACCACCGACCTGAGGATATTCGAGGCCAAGTCCATCCCGCCGCAGACCACCCGCGCCAAGCTGCGCGGCGAGTTCATCAGGCGGGCGCAGGAGAAGCGCCGCGACTTCACCGTCGACTGGGTGCACCTCAAGCTCAACGACCAGGCGCAGCGCACGGTGCTCTGCAAGGACCCGTTCCGCTCGGTGGACGAGCGCGTGGAGAAGCTCATCGGCGGCATGTGACCCCGGCCGGCCAGGCGGCGGGCCGCGGTGCCTGGCCGTGGCGGCAGGCCGTACGTCATGGCGGCCGAAGCTGAACATTTGCTCTTGACGTTGGCGAGGGTTGCTCAGCGTGTCCGGGTGGCGGGTAGCCTGAATGCGCTTGCCTAAGACATAGCTAAGACCTAGAAGCTGGAAAACGGTGTCGGACCTGGGTCACCCTCCGTCACCCAGCCACACCGAGAGGTTCTCATGCGACGCGCCGCCGCGCTTGTCATCACACCCTTGCTCGCCGTGCTAGCCGTGGCCGGCTGCGGTTCCTCCTCGTCCTCCTCCTCGGCGTCCGCCGCGGCGACGGACACCTACAAGTCGGTGACCGTGACCGGCACCTTCGGCAAGGCGCCCAAGGTCACGATCCCCAAGGAGACGGGGAGCGGGAACCTGCTCACCAAGACGCTCATCCAGGGCACAGGCGCGAAGCTGACCACCGCCGACGGCATGGTCGGCAACTACGTTGCGTACGACTGGTCGGGCAAGACGAGCAAGCTGCTCGGCTCGTCCTACACCTCGGGCAGCCCGTCGATCTTCGTCGGCCAACTGCTGCCCGGCCTCGAGACGGCGCTGATCGGGCAGAAGCTCGGCAGCCGGGTGCTCGCGGTGATCCCGCCCAAGGACGCCTTCGGCACGACCGGTAATTCCCAGGAGGGCATCGGCGCCAAGGACACCCTCGTGTTCGTCATCGACATGATCTCCACCTTCGGCACCACGGGCGTGCCTGGCACGCAGACCACCTCCGGCGGGGGCACGCTGCCCACGGTGACCGCGCCGAAGTCGGGCAGCACGGCCGGGCCGACGATCACCATACCCGCGAAGACGACCGCGCCGAAGAGCCTCCAGGTCAAGACCCTCGTCACGGGCACCGGCGCGAAGGTGAAGAGCGGCCAGGACCTCGCGGTCCAGTACACCGGGGTGATCTGGCGGACCGGGAAGGTCTTCGACTCCTCGTGGGCGCGCAACCAGCCGTTCACCACCGTGATCGGTGAGGGCCAGGTACTCAAGGGCTGGGACACCGGGCTTGTCGGGCAGACCGTCGGCAGCCGGGTGCTGCTCGTCATCCCGCCTGCCGATGGCTACGGCTCGGCCGGTGCCTCTACCGCCGGCATCAAGGGCACCGACACCCTCGTGTTCGTGGTCGACATCCTGGCTGCCGTGTAACCGGGTTTTACCCGCTTTCTCATCTCTGGATCCCGGTCAACGGTTTCTTCTCCGGCTGACGCGGCAACTAGGCCGGGTGTTTACCCGGCAGCTCACATGCTCGTGGTCAGCAGGGAGGCCGCGTGCCTGCCCGCCGCCGCCGCGGCCAGGAAGTACTCTCGGTCCTCGTCGAGCGAGCGGCCCATGGTTGACAGCGGGACCGGGCAGGCGCGCAGCGCCTCGTCGAGGCCGTCGACGGGGACAGTGACCAGGCGGTGACGCGCCGCGAGCGGGGCCGCGTCGGCCGCTATCCGCGCGGCCTGTGGCTCCGCTAGCTCTGGGATTACCACGTCGGCTCGGGCCAGGGCGACCCGGCCGTAGGCGGTCAGGCTGTGGTGGGAGATGCCCTGGTGGCGGTCTCTCGAGTCGGCGAATGAGATGCGCAGGGACGCGACAGGGCGGCCGCCAAGGGCGGCGGCGGCGTTGACGGCCTCGCCCGCGGCCACGCCGGAGTAGCCCCACTTCGTGCCGGTGCCGAGGTTGCCCGGGCCCTGGGCGACGATCGCCACGTCGGCGCCTGCCGCGTGCCGCACGGTCAGCAGGCCCGAGTGGACCGTGACCGCCTCCAGGTCGCCGCCGAACGACTGGCCGGTCGTGACCGTCGCCGCCAGCCAGCCCGCCTCGCGCAGGCCGGCGATCGTGCGGGAGAACCAGGCGGGCAGCGCTCCGCCGTCCGTCATGACATAGGCGGCCCTGGGGGAGTCACCCGCCGTCGCCGCGAATGAACTCCTCAGCCCGGCCAGGATCGCGGGGAGGGCCGAGTGGAGGTCGGCCACCACGACCGGCATCGCGTCGAGTGAGTCCGCGAACTCGAGCAGCCGGTGGAAGGGCGAGCCCTGCTCGTCCGCACTGCCCGTCATTACCTGCAGCGGCGTGTACCTGGACTTCACGATGTGGCCGGCGATCTCCGGGTCGGCGGGCAAGCGGTCGGGGATGGCGACGACCAGGGCGTAACCGCCGGTACCGAGGCCCGCCTCGAGCGCGGTGACGTTCAGCAGCACCCGGTCGCCGGCGAGCGGCCTGCCGGTGAGCGCGGGGTAGGCGAGCGCGCGAATCGGGGTCCCGTTCACGGTTACCATGAGTTCGGCTGCTCCGGACCATTCTCGCCGCACCGCCGTGACAGTTCCGCTCCGCCATCGGATCACTACGGCAGACTAGCGGCAGAAGGGCCACCGCGGCGGCCACCTCAGCACAGCACCTGTGGAGGTCGCCTTGTCGAAGCGCAGGACCGAACGCCTCCTGTCCATCGTCGTCCTCCTGCTCTCCTCGCGCAGGTACCTGACCGCCGAGCAGATCCGTGCCGCGGTCAGCGGGTACCCCGACGAGCAGGAGGCGTTCAAGCGCATGTTCGAGCGGGACAAGGAGGAGCTCCGCGACCTGGGCATCCCGCTGGAAACCGGCCGGGTCAGCCAGTTCGATGAGGACCTCGGCTACCGGATCAGCCGCCAGGACTACGAGCTGCCGGAGATTCACCTGGAGCCCGACGAGGCCGCCGTCCTCGGCATCGCGTCGCGGGTCTGGCAGTCCGCCGCGCTTGAGGGCGCGGCGACCGGCGCCGCGCTCAAGCTGCGCGCGGCGAGCCGGGAGGCAGACGGCGACGGCGCCGTCAGCCCGCCGCCCGGCATCCAGCCGCGGCTGAGCACGCAGGAGCCCGCGTTCGGCCCGCTGTGGGAGGCGGTACGCGACCGCCGGCCTGTCACCTTCGGCCACCGGGCGAGCGGCCGGTCCGAGGTGATGAAGCGGACCCTCGAGCCGTGGGGCGTGGTCAACAGGCGCGGCAGCTGGTACGTCGCCGGCCACGACCGGACGCGCAACGCGCCGCGGGTGTTCAAGCTCAGCCGGATCACCGGGCCGGTGAAGCCGGCAGGACCGCCGGGCAGCGTCAAGGTACCGGACGGCGCTGACGTGCGCGAGATGGTCAAGGACTGGGACAAGCCGCAGGCCAGGGACCATACCGCGACGCTGCGGGTGCGCGCGGACGGGGGCAACGCGCTGCACCGCTGGGGCCGGTCGGCGCCCGACGCGGCGCATCCCGGCTGGGACCGGGTGACGATCGACTACTCCGACCCGGACTGGTACGCGGGATACCTCGCGCAGTTCGGCCAGGACGTCGTCGTACTCGAACCGCCCGAGCTGCGCGAGGCGATCATCAGGCGGCTCAAGGGGGCGCTCGGGTGACCGGGCAGCCGCGGATGGTCACCTCCGCCGAGCGGCTGCGCCGCCTGCTCGCGCTTGTGCCCTACGTCTCCGCCCGGCGCGTTGTCGGCCTGGCGGAGACGGCGCAGACCTTCGGCATGACCGAGCGCGAGCTGATCGACGACCTGAACCTCGCCTGGTGCGTGGAGCTGCGGGCGCCCGAGCCGTACTGCCCGATCGACCTGTCGTACGAGGACGGCGAGATATCGATCAGCCAGGCCGAGTCGATCGCCCGCCCGCTGCGGCTGGCCGCCGACGAGGCGAGCGCGCTGCTCGTCGCGCTGCGCATGCTCGCCGAGGCAGGCGGCGACGGCGATGCCGTCGCGCGGCTGATCGCGAAGATCGAGGACGCGGCCGGCGCGGCGGGGGCGGCGAGCGCCCAGGTGGCCGTGCAGATCGAGCAGCCGAACGCGCGCGGCCTGGCCGCCACGCTCGACGCCGCCCTGGCCGCGCGCAAGCGGGTGCACCTGCGTCACTACAACCCCCGCAGGGACGAGGAGACCGAGCGGGACGTGGACCCGATGCGGCTGCTCGTCGTGGAGGGCCGTACCTACCTGGAGGGATGGTGCCGCCGTGCCGAGGGCGTCCGGCTCTTCCGGCTCGACCGGGTGCTGTCGGCCGACGTGCTCGACGTGCCCGCGGAGGTGCCGGACAAGGCCGAGCCGAAGGACGTGGACGCCGGGCTGTTCACCGCGTCGCCGTCGGACGTGGTCGTCGAGCTGGACCTCGCGCCGGCGGCGCGCTGGGTGGCGGAGTACTGGCGGTGTGATTCGGTTGCGGAAACGGCCGAGGGGCGGCTGCGCATCACGCTGCGCACCCCCGACACCACCGGGGTGCGCCGCATGGCGCTGCGCCTCGGCGAGGACGTCCGGGTGCTGTCACCCGCCGGGCTGGCGGACGAGGTCCGCGCCGCCGCGGCGGCGGCCCTGGCGCTGTACGAATGACCAGGCCCGGGCGGCGCGGCCGGGCCGGGCCGGGCCGGGTTACTTGCGGGCGATGAGGAAGAACTGCTTGCCGAGCAGCCGCCACAACGGCGGCGTGCGCAGGTAGGCCCTGGTCAGCCGGGGCGACGGGGGCAGCAGGCCGCGGAAGGAGTACGGCAGGAACCGCGGCACCGCCAGCTCGACCTCGAATCCTGCCGCGTGCAGGTGCTCGGCCATCGACACGTGGGTGAGGATCACGGTGTGGTCGGCGCAGTCGAAGTACTCGCGGGCGCAGTACCGGAAGTTCGGCCCGATCACCGCGATCCGGCCGCCTGGTGACATCGCGCCGCGCAGCTTGCCGAGCACCGCCGCCACCGCATCCTGGCTGGGCAGGTGCTCGAGGAAGTTCGACAGGAACACGCCGTCGAAGAAACCGTCGGGCAGCTCGGCTTCCCTGATGTCGGCGGTGATCATCCGTGCGCCGCTTGCCTCGATGTCGGCCTGCCTGACCAGGTCGACGCCCCAGCGCTCCACGGCGGGTACCGCCGTGATGAACTCACCGCGGCCCGCCGCCGGGTCGAGAACGCACTTCGGCTCGTCCATCTTCGCGTGCACGTACCGCGCTATCTCACGCCAGACGGCCTGCCTGCCGGCCTGGTCGACGTCGCGGAACCGGTAGTCGTAGAGACGGGCATAGTTCATGCCCGTGCCGGGCGGCGGCGCCGCGGGATCGGTTGGAATGACCGGGGCCACCATGACCTGGCTGTTCCTCTCGCTCGGCTCGATCGCTCGCCTCGCCGGCCCGAGCCGCGCCGACAGCGAACAGTGACCTGATGATTACACATCGGTACGGGAATCCGCAGGTAAACCCGGTGCGACACCCGTACCGCCGCGCGGGCCACCGCGCCGCGCGGGTACCATCGTACGTGCCCTGAGCCGCCAGTCGTTACAACATGTGGCAATTCAGGCAGATACGGTGGCATCGGCGTTGCGTCGCATGGCTAGCTACTAGTCGTTTAAGTGGCGCCGTGTAGACTCAACGACGAGACGGGCCCTGCTTGACGGGGGCTCATCCCCCGGTGAATGACTTAAGGACGCACATGCCTGATCTGTTTGACAGCCCGTGGAAGATCCTGATCATCGCGGTCCTGATCATCGTGCTGTTCGGGTCGCGCAAGCTGCCTGAGGCCGCACGCTCGCTCGGCAAGTCGATGCGGATTCTCAAGAAGGAGGTGTCCAGCCTCCACGACGACGAGCCGGACGCTGGCACGCCTTACCAGGCGAGCCAGGTCCAGGTGCCCCAGGCACAGCTCCAGTCCCCGGCCGCGGCTCCGGACGCGCAGGCGCAGATCGACGCGCTGAGCAAGCAGCTTGCCGACCTCCAGCGGTCGGTGGACACATCGGACAGCGCGCAGGCCACGTAGGCCTGCCCGCCGCCGAACCGCAACGCCGAACCCTCCGGGAACACGCGACCATGGCCGACAAGCCCTCCGCCATCAGGGGCGCCCGCATCGTAGGCGAGCGCTACGTGCGCGCCAAGCGGCGGGAGAACCCGGAGGGGCGGATGCCCCTGTTCGACCACCTGCGCGAGCTGCGCAACCGGGTGGTCAAGATCGCGCTGGCGATACTCGCGGGCGCGATCGTGGGCTGGGTCTTCTACGTCCGGATCTGGGACTTCATGCAGGGCCCGTTCTGCCAGGCGGTGGGGCGTTGCGAGAACGAAGTGCCGGGTCGCTACCTGGCGTTCCTTGGTGTGCTTGACCCCTTCTATTTCAAGGTGAAGGTCGCGATCTTCGCCGGTGTCATCCTCACCAGCCCGATCTGGCTGTACCAGCTCTGGGCGTTCATCGCTCCTGGGCTTTACCGCAAGGAGAAGCGCTGGACCTACACATTCCTCGGCGCCGCGATCCCGCTGTTCGCCTTGGGATGCCTCTTCGCCTATCTGGCGATGGACAAGGGTCTGCGGTTCCTCATGACGATGGCGCCCCCAGGCACGGCCACTCTGTACACCGCCGATACCTATCTCGGCTACTGGCTCGCGATGGTCTTGGGATTCGCGCTCTGCTTCGAGGTACCGCTGTTCCTGGTGATGCTGAATGTCGTCCGGGTCGTCACCCGCGAGCGCTTCA
>Ga0335078_10001177_pt1 | contig 39655 bp, 25 predicted proteins | sample Lox_Sample_32_FD_206711 | JGI IMG/M metagenome (GOLD analysis project Ga0335078, IMG submission 206711) | Soil microbial communities from Loxahatchee National Wildlife Refuge, Florida, United States - Lox_Sample_3.2 | ecosystem: Environmental > Terrestrial > Soil > Wetlands | place: USA... | reverse complement strand
CCGTCCAGAGCGTAAAGTTCGATCGCGATGAGATGACGATCTACGTTGACCGGACAGATATTCGCGAAGCCTGCGCTCTGCTGAAGGAGGATGCGGCCTGCCCGTTTAACTTCCTCTCCGACATTACCTGTGTGGATTGGTATCCAGCGGAGCCGCGATTCGAAGTCGTCTATCACCTGCTTTCAATCCCGAAGAAAGAGCGAGTCCGGCTGAAGGTGAAGCTGAACAGCGCCAGTCCCGTGGTTGAATCGCTCACCTCGGTCTGGCCCGGCGCGAACTATTTCGAACGTGAAGTGTTCGATCTGTTCGGCATTCGTTTCACCGGACATCCTTATTTACGCCGTATCCTGATGCCTGAGGACTGGGAAGGCCACCCCCTGCGTAAAGATTATCCCGTGGAGGGCTACCGCTGATCTCGAGATAAAGATGGCACACCTGAACCCTACCCCCGTGCTGGAGCCCGGGCAGGATCGCACCATGATCCTGAACATGGGCCCGCAACATCCGTCGACGCACGGCGTGCTGCGCGTTCTTTTGGAGATTGATGGTGAGACAGTTGTGCGGCTGATGCCCGACATCGGCTTCCTGCACACCGGAATCGAAAAGACCTGTGAAGCCAAGTTCTACCAGCAGGTCGTGCCGCTGACCGACCGCATCGACTATCTCTGCCCCTTGACCAACAATCTCTGCTACGTGCTGGCGGTGGAGAAACTGCTGGGGCTGGAGATCCCGGCAAAAGCGCAATGGCTGCGGGTTCTGCTGAACGAACTGACGCGCATCAACTCGCACCTGGTGTGGCTGGGAACGCACGCGCTCGATATCGGCGCGATGACGGTGTTCTTATATTGCTTCCGTGAGCGCGAAGAAATTCTGAAGATCTTCGAGATGGTCAGCGGACAGCGCATGATGACTTCGTACTTCCGGGTAGGCGGAATTGCGCTGGAACCGCCGCTCGGATTCTTCGACCGCGTGCGCGATTTCGCAGGCTACTTTCCCGAGAAGGTCGATGAGTATGAAAACCTGCTCACCGGCAATCCCATCTGGGGAATGCGGACCAAGGGCGTGGCGCGGATGACGGCGGAGGACGCAATCGCCCTGGGAGCCACCGGACCCACGCTGCGCGGAAGCGGAGTCGATATCGACCTGCGCCGTGACATGCCGTACTCCAGCTACGAAAAATTCCAGTTCAAAGTCCCGGTTTCGCAGGAAGGCGACGTCTTCGCGCGCTATATGTGCCGGGTGCAGGAATTGCGCGAGTCGACGGCGATCGTGCGGCAGGCTCTGGATGGCATGCCCGAAGGACCGATTAAAGCCAACGCTCCAGGAATTGTTCTTCCCGACCGCGAAAAAATGAAGACGCAGATGGAATCGCTCATCTATCACTTCAAGATCATCACAGAAGGATTCGCGGTGCCGGCCGGCGAGGTTTACCAGGCAATCGAGTCGCCGCGCGGCGAGATGGGCTATTACATCGTCAGCGACGGTACGGCGAAGCCGTATCGCGTGCATATGCGCTCGGCGTGCTTCGCGAATCTGCAGACACTGCCGAAGATGTGCGAAGGACGGCTGCTGGCAGACGTGGTCGCGGCAATTGGCAGCATCGATATCGTGCTGGGAGAGATCGACCGGTGAAATTCTCGGAGGAATTCGAAGCGCGGTTTGCGGAGATGGTGCCGCATTATCCGACGAAGCGGTCGGCGCTCGTCCCCACGCTGCTCTATGCGCAGGACGAGGTCGGATTCTTATCCGATGCGGTTATCGCGGAAATTGCCGGGCGCCTCGAATTGACGGAACTCGAAGTGCGTAACGTGATCAGCTACTACTCGATGCTGACGACGAAACCGCGCGGGAAATTCAACGTGCAGGTCTGCACCAACATCAGCTGCATGGTGCGCGGCGGCGAGGACATTCTGCATCACTGCGCGAAGAAGCTGGGTATTGGGCACAAGCAAACCACGCCTGACGGCATGTTCACTCTCGAAGAAGTAGAGTGCATCGGCGCCTGCAGCTGGGCGCCAGCGGCGCAGGTCAATTACGACTTTCATGAGAACCTGACACCAGAAAAAATGGACCAGATTCTCGATGAGTATAAGAAGAAGGGAACGCAGTAAAAAGCAAGAAGGCAGAAATCAGAAGGCAGAAGTAGAAAACGAGATTTCACTTCTTTCTTCCGACTTGGACGTTCTGTAATCACATGGCTGACCTGGTTTCCCATCCCGACGAGGTGAAGGTCGTCTCCCGGCGCTTTGGCATGGGCGCGACAAGTATCGACCGCTACCTCGAACTCGACGGCTACAAGGCGGTGCAGAAGGCGCTCGCCATGGAACCGGACGCCATTATTAATGAGGTCAAGAATTCCGGCTTGCGCGGCCGCGGCGGCGCAGGATTCTCGACGGGGATGAAGTGGTCGTTCGTGCCCAAGCAGTCGGCCAAGCCGAAATATGTTCTCTGCAATGGCGACGAAAGCGAACCCGGCACTTGCAAAGACCGATTGATCTTTGAGCACGATCCGCACTCGGTGATCGAGGGAGTGATGATCGGCGCGCTGGCCGTGGGCGCGAAGAGCGGATACATCTACATTCGCGGCGAGTACCGGTATCTTTCGATCATCATGCAGAAGGCGATCCGAGACGCCTACGCAAAGGGATTCATCGGCAAGAATATTTTCGGCAGTGGCCGCGATCTGGATATCTATTGGCACGGTGGAGCGGGAGCCTACGAAGTCGGTGAAGAGTCGGCGCTGATGGAATCGCTCGAAGGCAAACGCGGCATCCCGCGGATTCGGCCGCCGTTTCCAGCCGTGGTAGGTCTTTGGGGGGGACCGACGGTCATTAACAACGCCGAGACGCTGGCCAATGTGCCGCACATTATTCTTGGCGGCGCCGACTGGTACGCCAAGCTGGGCACGCCGAAAAACGGCGGCACGCGCCTGTTTTGCCTGAGCGGCAACATCGCCAAACCCGGCGTTTACGAACTGCCGATGGGCTACAACCTGAAGAAGATGATCTACGAGGTTGGCGGCGGCATTCCGAATGGCCGCCAGCTGAAAGCGGTCGTGCCGGGCGGTGCGTCGTGCCCGTGCCTTACTGGGGACGAAGTCGATGTCGCGATGGATTTCGACTCCGTGGCGAAGGCTGGATCGATGTTGGGCTCAGGAGGAGTTGTCGTGATTGATGACGCGCAGTGCATTGTGAAATTCGCGCTGCGCACGATGAACTTCTATCAGCACGAAAGTTGCGGATGGTGCATTCCGTGCCGCGAAGGGACGGACTGGCTGAAGAAAACCCTGATTCGTTTCCACTCCGGCGGCGGAGTGAAGAAAGACATCGACAACATCCAGTACCTGGCGGAGAACATGCTGGGGAGGACGTTCTGTCCGCTGGGCGATGCGGCGGCAATGCCGACGATTGGATTCGTGAAGAAATTTAGAAAAGAGTTTGAGGACCATCTGGAAGGTCGGCCGTGTCCATATGAAACAGAGGGCGCGGTCGAGCGGCTTCCGGTACTGGCGCATTAGAAAGATTGAGTCATCGGGCGATCGGGTGATTGAGTGGTTGAAAATCTCATGTCGGAGGATTCCTCAATCGCCAGACCACGCAATCGCTCAATCGCAAAATTCTCATGGCTGATGTGAATCTCACTGTCGACGGCAAAAAAGTCACCGCTCCCGCGGGCACGCTCCTCATTGAGGCCTGCAAGAGCGTGGGCATCGAAGTGCCCTCCTTCTGTTATTACCCCAACCTCTCATTACAAGGCGCCTGCCGCATGTGCCTGGTGAAGATTGAAAAGATGCCCAAGCTGCAGACCGCGTGCACCACGGTCGTCGGCGAAGGCATGATCGTCACGACTGAAAGCGACGAGGTCAAGCAGGCGCGCAAGTCGATGCTCGAGATGTTGCTCGGCAACCATCCGCTCGATTGCCCGGTCTGCGACGCCGGCGGCGAGTGCGAATTGCAGGACATGACGTTTTCCTACGGCGCAGCGGAATCGAAGTTCATGGAGGCAAAGAACCACAAGGACGAGCAGCAATGGTCGCCGGTGGTTTTCTTCGACCGGCCGCGGTGCATTCTCTGCTATCGCTGCGTGCGGATCTGCGGCGAGGGCATGGATGTATGGGCCCTGGGGGTGCAGAACCGCGGCGTGAAGTCGCTCATCGCGCCTAATAAAGAAGATCACCTCGAGTGCGAAGAGTGCGGCATGTGCATCGATATCTGCCCGGTCGGCGCGCTCACCTCAGGCGCCTATCGATACAAGACCCGGCCCTGGGAGATGAAGCATGTCGGCACCGTCTGCACGCATTGCGGCGACGGCTGCAAGACGACTTTGGGAGTGCGACGCTCTGACACGGGGATGGAGATCGTGCGCGGCGACAATCGCGACAAGAGCGGCACCAACGGTGACTTCCTCTGTATCAAGGGACGTTACGCCTTCGATTTCGCCAATCGCGACGAGCGGTTGACGCAGCCGCTCATCCGCAAGAACGGCAAGCTGGCTGCAGCCACGTGGGAAGAGGCATTTGAGCTGATTGGAAAGAAATTCGCAGAAGTTCGCGACAAGGATGGCGGACCGGCGATCGGCGTCATCGGTTCGACGCGCACTACGAATGAAGAAGCCTACCTGCTCTCGAAGTTCGCGCGCACGGTGCTGCAAACGAATAACGTCGATCATCATCGCACGGCCGACTTTCCTGGCTTCGTCGCCGCGCTTCGCGGCAAGCCGGACGCAACCGCGAGCATGGCGGATGTCTACAAGGCGCCGGCGATTCTGCTGATTGGCAATGATCCAACCGAGCAGCATCCCCTGCTCGCCTGGCAGATTCGCAATGACGTTCGACTCCACCGCGCGAAGCTGCATGTGATCAACTCGGAATCGATCAAATTGCGGCGCCAGGCGACAAGTTTCACGCAGATTCCGGCAGGAACCGAGGGTCAGGTGGCTGCGTTTCTGGCCGGCGAGGACACGGCCGCGGACCATCTAACGAGCGCGGCAGCAAGCAAAGAAGCCTGGACCGCACTTCGCGACAAGCTGCGCGGCGAGCAGAACCTTGTCATCATCTTCGGCTCGGAGATTCGCGGCAGGGATCTAGCGCAACTGATCAGTTTCGGTTCCGCGATCGCCGGCGCGAAGTTCATCTGCCTCGCCGACTATGCCAATTCACGCGGCGCCGCCGACATGGGACTCTATCCCGATCTGCTCCCGGGCTATCACTCCGCCGCTGGCTCAAGCGAGTTTCATCGTGAATGGGGAAACGTTCCGCAAGCCGCAGGCCTCGATTTGCCGGGCATGATCGACGCCGCCAAATCGGGCAGCCTCAAGGCGCTGTTTGTCGTGGGATCGAATCCGGTCGGCCGGTTAGGTATCGATCCGTTCGTTCTCTCGAAGAGCTTCGTGGTTGTGCAGGATATGTTTCTCACCGAAACCGCCGTCATTGCCGACGTGGTGCTGCCGGCGGCGAACGCTTACGAAAAATCCGGGACGATGACGAACACTTGCGGCGACGTGCAACTGGTGAAGAAAGCCGGCGACGTTTCGGGCACGAAATCCGATTTCGAGATGATCGTTCGCATCGCCGATGCCATGGGCTTTGGTGTCCATAAGCTTGTTCCGTTCGGGGGCGGGACGCGCGCCGACATGGGCCAATCGCGCGGCGTGCAGTCGGGCGAAGCCGACCGCCATGCGGTGTGGCTTGAGATGCAGGGGCTCGAACCGAAACTGAGCCCGCTTGATCCCACGGCGATTCTCGACGAGATCCAGCGACTGGTTCCCGGTTATGACGTGTCGCGCATGAATCTGCTGGCGGGAAACAGCGAACACTCGTCGCTGGCCAACAGCGGGCCTGGCGCGGCGCATAAATCTGATTCCATTTCGCCGGCCAACGACACGCTTTTCACCTCCGGCACGCTCGGGCGTTATTCGCGCGCTCTGAAATCCGTGCTGGAGAGTCATGAAGTCAAGCCGGCCGAAGTGGCGGCAGATTGAAATTCGTTTCAAGCGGCACGTAACGATGTAAAGTGGCTGTCCCAGTAGGAGAGGAAGCAGGACGTTGCCAATCTGGCTCTACATTCTCACGTCGGTGATCAAGTCCGCGATCGTTCTCGGTGTACTCCTCACGGCGGTCGCATACACCGTGTGGCTTGAACGGAAAGTCGTCGGCCATATGCAGAACCGCTGGGGACCTACGCGGGTGGGCCCGTTTGGCCTGCTGCAGCCTGCGGCCGATGGATTGAAATTCCTATTCAAAGAAGACCTAACGCCGCCGCATGTGTACAAACCGCTGTTTCTGGCGGCCCCGCTGATTGCTGTCATCTTTGCGCTGACGTCAATTGCCGTGATCCCGTTCGGCAATTCGATCACGATTGGTGGCTACAGCATCCCGCTGCAAATTACCGATGTGAACACGGGGCTACTGCTGATCCTCGGCGTCACTTCAATTGGCGTGTACGGCGTCGCGCTTGCAGGCTGGTCTTCGAACAACAAATATTCCCTGCTGGGCGGGTTGCGCGCCAGCGCGCAAATGGTCAGCTACGAGATTTCGCTTGGCCTTTCGCTGGTGGGCGTGCTGATCATGTCGGGCAGCTTCAGCCTGCGCGACATTGTGAATGCGCAGGCCGGTCATTTCTGGGGATTCATTCCGCGCTGGAACATTTTCCACGGGCAGATCATCGGCTTTTTCTGCTACCTGATGGCGGCCTACGCGGAGACGAACCGCATCCCCTTCGATCTGCCGGAGGCCGAAACCGAGCTTGTGGCAGGCTATCACACGGAATATAGCGCGATGAAGTTCGCCATGTTCTTCATGGCTGAGTACGCGAACATGATCACGGTTGCCTGCCTGGCTACCTTGCTTTTTCTGGGAGGATGGCACGGACCGCTATTCGGTCCGGCGATCCTGCAAGCGATCTTGCCCGTGTTCTGGTTTGGCGTGAAGATTTTCGCATTTCTCTTTCTGTACATCTGGGTGCGCGGCACGCTGCCGCGCTTCCGTTATGACCAACTGATGGCATTCGGCTGGAAGTTCCTGCTGCCGCTGTCGCTGATGAATCTGGTTGCGACGGCGATCGCGGTGGCTTGGTAAGTGACTGGTGGTTCGGGTTAGCGATCAGTAAAGGCTCAGGAGCTCACCGCTAGTCGCCGACAACGAAATTCATGATCAGTGTTCATCTCATTTTGTTTCTGGCCTTCGGAGCGGTCGCGCTGGCGGGCGCGGTCAATCTGCTGGCGCAGACACACCCGATTAACAGCGCGCTCTCGCTGATTGCAGTGATGGCGGCGTTGGCTGGCGAGTATCTTCTGTTGGGCGCCGAATTTGTCGCCGCAGTCCAAGTGATTGTTTATGCCGGCGCGATTATGGTTCTGTTCGTCTTTGTGATCATGCTGTTGAACGCCGGAATCGAAGATCGCACCAAGGGCAGCCGTGTCGCGGTATTGTTCGGCATTCCAGGAATGCTCTTGGGCAGCCTTCTGGTGGCGTGGGTTTTACTGCGGCATTCGGGAACTGAAGCCGTTGCCGTGGGCGCTCTGCCAGGTGCTCCGAAGACGATCGGCATGCTGCTGTTTCACGAATTCCTACTGCCCTTCGAAATTACTTCGATCTTGATCCTCATTGCGATCATGGGCGCTGTGGTGCTGGCCAGCAAGCCCCCGACCGCGCCGCCGGTAGAAAAGGTGAGCGACTGATGGTCCCTCTTTCTTATTACCTTGTGCTCAGCGGAATCCTGTTTGCCTGCGGCGTTGCCGGCTTCCTGATCAAGCGCAACATCATCACCATCTTCATGTCGATTGAGCTAATGCTCAATGGAGTGAATCTTTCGTTCGTGGCCTTCGCGGCGCACTGGCACGCACTCGCCGGTCAGGTCTTCGTCTTCTTCGTCATGGTAGTAGCGGCGGCAGAAGCGGCCGTTGGACTGGCCATCATTATTGCTGTTTATCGCACGCGCGAAACATTGAACGTCGACCAGGTAAATCTGCTCAAATTATGACGTCCTCTCTCAATCTCTGGCTGATTCCGGTTCTGCCGCTGGCCGGCGCTGCAATCAACGGTTTCCTCGGGAAGAAATCTTCGCGCACGGCAGTCAGCACGATCGGGCTGGTGTTCTCCGGCGCGGCATTCGCGTGGGCGCTCTTAGTGGCCTGGCGCTTTTCGTCCGTCGCACTTCCCTACCAGGAATACGTCGCGCACTGGATTCGCTCGGGCAATTTCAGCGCCGACTTTGCGCTCTATCTCGACCAGCTTTCGCTGGTCATGCTGCTGGTCGTCACCGGAGTCGGCTTTCTGATCCACATTTACTCCATTGGCTACATGTGGGACGACCCCAGCTACTACCGCTTTTTCTCGTACCTGAACCTGTTCATGTTTTTCATGCTGACGCTGGTGCTGGCGAACAACTACCTGCTGATGTTCATCGGGTGGGAAGGGGTCGGGCTCGCGTCCTATTTGCTGATCGGATTCTGGTTCAGCAAGGATTCCGCGGCATCGGCGGGAAAGAAAGCGTTTATCGTTAATCGCATCGGCGACTTTGGATTTCTGATCGGCCTCTTCCTGCTGATCCAGCATTTCCACTCTCTGAACTTTACTCAGGTATTCAACCAAGTTCAGCCGCTCGCTCCGGAAACATCAGGCGCAGGCTTGCTGACGACCATCGGAATTCTGCTGATGGTCGGGGCCTGCGGCAAGTCGGCCCAGATCCCGCTCTACGTTTGGCTTCCGGACGCAATGGAAGGTCCGACGCCGGTCTCTGCGCTGATCCATGCGGCCACGATGGTCACTGCGGGCGTCTACATGGTTGCGCGATCGCACGTGATTTTTGAGCGGGCGCCAGGCGCGTTGATGGTGGTTGCCATCATCGGCACGCTGACCGCGCTGTTCGCCGCGACCATCGGCATCACGCAGACCGACATCAAGAAGGTTCTCGCCTATTCGACGGTTTCGCAGCTTGGCTACATGTTCATGGCATGCGGCGTCGGAGCGTTCTCTGCGGGAATCTTTCATCTGATGACACACGCCTTCTTCAAGGGCCTGCTCTTTTTGGCGGCAGGTTCGGTGATCCACGCGGTTGGAGGCGAGCAGGACATGCGCAAGATGGGCGGCCTGCGCTCCTACATTCCGTGGACGTTTCTGACCATGGGCATCGCAACGCTAGCGATCTCAGGCATTCCGCCGTTCGCGGGCTTCTGGAGCAAAGACGAAATCCTGTGGAAGGCGTACTCCAGTGAGCACGGAGGCCTGGTATTCTGGCTGATCGGCGTCATCACGGCTTTCATCACGTCGTTCTACATGTTCCGTCTTCTGTTCATGACGTTTTTCGGCGATTATCACGGCGCGAAGGTTGACGAGCATGGACACGGCAGGCACAGCCACGACGCGCATGGCCACGGCGAACCGCACGAGAGCCCGATGGTGATGCTGGTGCCGCTGATGATTCTGGCCTTGTTATCGGTCATCGGCGGGTTGGTTGGCATCGGCGACCGCTTTGATCATTTTCTGGCACCCGTTTTCGGCTCCGGTGCGGCGGAAGCGGCTGGCGAGGCGGCCAGTAGCACAACCGAATATCTGTTGATGGCGGTCTCAGTGACGGTTGCGGGGTTGGGATTCATCCTCGCCTATATCCTGTATGTGAGCAAGCCTTACCTTCCACAAAAGATCGCTGACTCCCTTGGCGGTTTCTATGACACGGTGTTGAACAAATATTATGTCGACGAACTTTACGCCAGGCTCTTCGTCAAGCCTCTGATTGATGCTTCGACGCGCATTCTATGGCAGGGCATCGACCGCAAAGTAATCGACGATTCGGTGAATGACGCGGCCGATGGCGCGCGCCACGTTTCCGACGAAGTGCGCCACATGCAGTCGGGCAACCTGCGATCTTATGCGGGATGGATCGCGGCCGGTTCCGCGGTGATGATTGCCTACATGATCTGGCTGGGGGTGGGACGATGAATACCCTCGATCATCACATATTGACGTTAGTGACTTTCGCGCCACTGGCTGGAGCGTTGCTGCTGGTCTTGTTCCCTCGCCGCGATCGTGACATTCGAATTTTCTCTCTCGTTGTTTCGCTGCTGACGTTTGTTGTGTCGGTGCATTTGCCGGTCTACATTCGAAGACCGATGTATTTCGATACGGGATTTCATTACGAGATCGACAGGACTTGGATCTCCAGCCCCAATATTCACTACCACATGGGCGTCGATGGAATTTCCCTGTGGTTGGTGGTTCTGACCACGTTCCTCACGCCGCTCTGCGTGCTGATCTCGTGGAAGTCCGTGCACGATCGCGTGAAGGAATTCTTCATTCTTTTACTCATTCTTGAAACAGCACTGATCGGCGTCTTCACTTCGCTCGATCTCTTCCTCTTCTATTTCTTCTGGGAAGCAACACTGATCCCAATGACGCTGCTGATTGGCGTCTTTGGCCACGAGCGCAAGGTCTACGCGGCCGTGAAATTTTTCATGTACACCATGATCGCCTCGGTGTTTATGCTGGCGGCGATCCTGTGGCTCTATGCGCACACCGGCAGCTTCCAATTCAACGAGATTCGCGACCTGATCGCGAGCGGCAAAGTACCGGGATTTCCGGCCGCGGCGCAGTGGCTCTTTCTCGGATTCTTTCTGGCGTTCGCGGTGAAGGTTCCGCTGTTCCCGTTCCACACATGGCTGCCGGACGCCCACGTCGAAGCGCCTACCGCCGGATCGGTGCTGCTGGCGGGCGTTCTTCTGAAAATGGGCACGTACGGCATGCTGCGATTCAACCTCGGCTTGTTCCCTGAGCAGGCCCGCCGCAACGCCCCGTGGATCATGATTCTGGCACTGATCGGCATCATCTACGGCGCTCTCGTCGCCATGGTGCAGCCCAACCTGAAAAAGCTGATCGCCTATTCGTCGGTCAGCCACCTGGGCTTTGTCGTGCTGGGCATTTTCAGTTTCACGCAGTTGGGATTGGCTGGCGCAATGTTCGTGATGCTGGCACACGGAGTTTCCACCGGCGGATTGTTCATGCTGGCGGGAATTCTCCACGAGCGCCGCCACACTTACGAGATCAGCGAATTCGGCGGACTCGCTTCGCCCATGCCGGTCTACGCCGCATCATTCCTGTTTATTGTGCTCGCCTCGGTCGGCCTGCCGTTGATGAATGGATTCATCGGTGAGTTTCTGGTGCTGAGCGGCGCATTCCAGGCGCGGGCGGTGTATGGAATTCTCGCTGCAACCGGCGTGATCTGGAGTGCCTGCTATCTCCTGTGGATGTACCAGCGCGTGTTTTATGGCAAAGTGACCCATCCGGTGAACAATTCCTTGCCCGACCTTCTCGGTTTCGAGAAGGCTGCGGTCTGGCCGTGCGCCGTGGCGGCGCTGGTAATGGGCGTCGCTCCGATCCTGTGGCTTGGACCGATTGATCCCGCCGTGCACTCTGTGCTGACTCCGATCACTCAGGTCATCAGCAAGGTGGTAGCCCAATGACCGGGCTCATGCTGGCGCAGTCGCAGGTAATTACCCAGGGTGTCGACTACATTCGCATCCTGCCCGAACTGATTCTGTCAGCCTTCGGCATCCTGGTCATGATGCTGGACCCGTTCGTCGATGAGGAACAGAGCCAGAAGACTCTCGGCTTGATCGCACTGGCTGGTACGGTCGCCGGACTCGCTTCAAACTGGTATATGGCGCAGTCTCCAGGGCTCGCCTTTTCAAACATGGTGCGGGTCGACAACTTCAGCGTGTTCTTCCACTTTCTTGTCATTGCGATTGCGCTGGTCGTCATTCTCAGTTCGTTGGAGTACATGGCTGTACAACGGATTCGTGCCGGCGAATATTACGCGTTGATCCTGTTCGGGACGGTAGGAATGGGGCTGATGTCGTCGGCGGTTGAGCTGGTGCTAATTTTCATCGCGCTCGAAATCTCCTCGATTTCGACTTACATTCTGACGGGATTTCGGCGCAACGAAGCTGCGAGCAGTGAATCGTCGCTGAAGTATTTTCTGTTGGGTTCGTTCGCAACGGCGTTCTTCTTGTATGGTGTGGCGCTGATCTTCGGCGCTACTGGGTCCACCAACATTGATCTCATCGGCCGCGCGCTGCAGTCGGGAACGGTTCCGGTGCTGGTCTATGTGGCGATGGCGCTCATGCTCGTTGGCCTGGGATTCAAGGTCGCTGCCGCGCCATTCCACATCTGGACTCCCGACGTATACGAGGGCGCTCCTGCACCGATCGTTGGATTCATGTCAACCGCTCCCAAGGCAGCCGCTTTCGCCGTCCTGCTGCGCGTGGTATTTGCCATCAACGCTCCGGGACGCTTCTGGTTCCTATGGGTGGCGGCCGCCCTGTCGATGACCTTGGGCAACGTGGGAGCTCTTGTGCAGACCAATATCAAGCGTCTGCTCGCTTATTCGTCGATCGCCCACGCCGGATATTTGTTAGTGGCCTTCGCCATGACTTCCGAGGGAGATTACGCTACCGGCATCTCCGCAGCGATGTTCTACAGCGCCGCCTATGCCGCCATGAACGTGGGAGCATTTGCGGTCGTCAGTCATTTCGCGAATGCCGGTGAGCGGTACGTGACGCTCGAAGATTACGAAGGACTTGGCCGCAGTTCCCCGCTACTGGCAGCGATCCTCACCATCTTCCTGTTGTCGCTGATCGGCATCCCAATCACTGGCGGGTTTTTCGCCAAGTTTTACGTTTTCAGCGCCGCGCTGAAAGCCAATCTTATCTGGCTGACTCTGATCGGCGTGGTCAACAGCGCGATCGGCGCATACTACTACCTGCGGATCATCGTTGTGATGTACATGCGCGAATCACGAAAGGAAGTTCCCGTCACCCCGGTTCCCTTCGGATTGGGTGTCGCGCTTGCCATCAGCATTCTGGCCACTCTATATCTCGGCATTCTTCCCAATCGCGCTCTACAATTTGCGCAGCAGTCAGCGCAGGACCTGATCCCGCAGCAGCTTTCGCCAGCACCGGCCAATGCGGCGCAGATCCAGCCTTCGGCCCCGCAACAATAAATGCTTGTAAATTCCTACGGACCCAATTGACAACCCCCTCGGGGCGAGTGCATCATGTTTGCACTAAGTTCAGTCCCACCCTCTCGAGGAACTGACACAAAGACCCCCTGGAGGAAGAAATGTCTAAGCTGATGCGCAGGCTGTGGACGGAAGACGCGGGCCAAGACATAGCCGAATATGCCGTGATGTTGGCGGTGATTCTCGTGTTGGTGGTAGGAACGGTTCGCTTGATCGGATCGAACGCCAACACGGTGTTCTCGAACGTAGCCAGTTCGATCCAATAGCTCGTGCTTTCTAGAATTACCAGGCACAACGCCTGATTTTGTAGTATAAAGAGGCTCCCTTGACACGATTTACCCCAGATACGCTCTTTACCGCTTATTACTGGTTTCCAGGAGAAGCGGCGGCGGCGCAGCTTGGGGTAGGGTGAGCCACTAAAGGCCAACCAGAGTTAGACAAGCTTCAGCCGCAAGCCGCGATGCAAAATCGCGGTTTTTGTTTTTTTTTGGGAAAATACTCAGCGAACAAGGAGAACCGGCCCAATGATTGTCAACATGTCGGAGAAGGCTAGCGAGCAGGAAATCAATCACGTGATCGAGCGCATTCGCGAGGCTGGATACCAGCCGCACGTCACGCGTGGCACCGAACGAACCATTGTTGCCGCTGTAGGCAGCGGACGCCGGCACGAAATTGAGGCGTTACAGGTGGCTCCGGGCGTCGACAATGTCGTCGCCATCGCGCAGCCCTTCAAGCTCGTCAGCCGCCAGGTGAGGCCGGAGCGTTCGGTCGTAAGCATCAACGGGGTGAATATCGGCGGTCCTGAAGTTGTGGTGATCGCGGGACCGTGCTCGGTGGAATCACGCGAGCAACTGCTCGATACGGCTCACGCCGTCAAGCACGCCGGAGCATCCATGCTGCGTGGCGGCGCCTACAAGCCGCGCACTTCGCCTTATGACTTTCAGGGGCTGGGACTGGAGGCGCTCAAGATTCTGCGCGAAGCCCGTGAAGTTACCGGTCTGCCGGTCGTCACCGAAGTAATGAGCACGGAAGATATCGACATCATTTGCGAACACGTCGACATGTTGCAGGTGGGCGCGCGCAACATGCAGAACTTCGCGCTGCTTCGCCGTCTCGCAACCGTGAACAAGCCTATCCTGCTGAAACGCGGGCCATCGGCCACCGTTAAAGAGTGGCTGCTCGCGGCGGAGTACCTGCTCTCCGGAGGCAATCATCAGGTGGTTCTGTGCGAGCGGGGCATCAAGACTTTCGAAACCGAGATGCGCAACACGATGGATCTTGCTGCGATCGCCCTGGCCCGCGATCTGTCGCATCTTCCCGTGGTTGCGGATCCCTCGCACGGAACCGGCAAACAGAGCCTGATTGCGGCGGTTTCTCGCGCGGCGGTTGCCGTCGGAGCCGATGGGCTGATCATCGAAGTCCATCCCTGCCCCGAGCGCGCTCTTTCCGACGGTCCTCAGTCTCTTGACTTCGCCGGATTCGGTCGAGTCATGCGGGCGCTGGCGGAGCCATTGCGTCGTACGGCGACCTTGCCTGATGCAGTGACCGCAGCCTCATAACCCGAGTCGATCCGGCGTGAATGCCAAGGCAGACGCCGGGTGCATGCGAGAAACCGCTGGCCATCTGCCAAAGAATTCAATATTCGTCGCAGCCCAGGTTGGTATACTCGTACCCCTTTATACTCGTAACCCTTCTGTACTGCAGTCGATGAGCAGGAACACATGGGACGCATCCTCCTGATTTTTGCCCGGCGTTTGTGGCTGCCGCTGCTGGTGCTGGCGGGCTTCCTCGGAGTGTGTGTCTTGGTCTACATGCGTCTTGAGGGGCTTCGGCCGCTGGATGCGTTGTTCTGGATCATTCACAACCACGCCATCGATTACCGGACGGTGCACAAGTCCACGAAGATTTTTGCTCTCTTTGTGTATGCGGGGGTATTTGCCTTTCAAATATGGATTGCAGAGAGGGTCCTGCTGACGTTTTTCAGCCGGCAGGGAGTGGAGGCATGGAAATCGATGGTCAACGAAGTCAACGTAGATCGCTTGCGGGACCACTTTATCATCTGCGGATACGGACAGGTCGGACGGACCGTGGTCGATCAACTCCAGCGGCTGGAAATCCCCTTCGTGCTGATCGAGACCAACGAAGGCCTCTACCGCGAATTGTTGAACGAAGGCACTCCGGTCATTCAAGGCGATGCCAAGCGGCACGACGTGCTGCTCAAAGCAGGACTCGACCGCGCTCGAGGCATCTGCATCGTCATCGATAGCGATGCAGATAACCTCTACATCACGGTCACGGCACGCTCGCTCAATCCCAAGATCAAGATCATCACTCGCGCCGGGCAGCAGCGCTACGCCAACGCGATTCGCAGCTCCGGTGCGGATGAAGTGATCATCCCGGAATATGAGGGTGGCCTGATGACCGGAAGAATGATTCAGAAATACTGCCCAGTATCGCTGGCCATCAAGTGAAGGATTGGCGATCGTCTAATGCTTCGTGGTTGTGCCCGCCAGCGGCTGCTTCAGCTGCATCGCCGGGTCGCCGAACAGCACGAAGGTTTTGCGCACATCCGGATCGCCGATGCGCGCCTTCGCCTTTAGAATCGATTGTCCTAAAGTCTGTCGCGCCGTGCTCAGAGCGTTTTGCACGACCAGGGCGTCGAGCTTGGTTTGCGGCGGTGCCTGGTTCAGGCCGGAGGAGGCCAGCACGGCAACGGCGCCGCCGTTCGGTGCCAGCAGCAACGTCACGCCGAGCGGCTCGGCATACACGTCCTGAAAAAATCCGTTCAGACAATCCATAATCAGGAATACCGGCAACTGCGTGGTGTTGGTCAGTGAACTCACCGCATCCGTGTCGAAGATCTCCGATCCTGACCACTGCTCTTCGGAGCCGTGTCCGAGGTAGTTCACCAGCAACTGGCCGGAATTGATTCCATTAATAATGTCTTGCTGGGCCGCCACGGTTCCGATGGTCCCGTTGAAAACATCTGTTGCCTGCATGGAGTGAGGCAGTTGCGCTTGCACCGTCTGCGTGTCTTGGCTGAAGCTCTCGGTATCGTTCTTGTCGGCTACCATCAGGGCCTGCGAAGTCCACGAGCCGTTCGTCGACTGACCTTCGTAGCCGACAATTTTTCCAACTACAGTCGTTGCTTCGTCGGCGGTGCTCACGGGTAAACGGCCGGTGGGAATCGACGCCATTCCGCCGTGGTTGAAGTCTGAGAACCAGTCGTCTGAGGCGGTCATCAAGCTGGGAGTGGGCAGGATTCTCGTGGGCACGAAATCGAGATAGCCGAAGCCGAGATAATTTCGCGGATCGAGCGACGCGCGCCCATTCAGTAGCAGGAAGCTGGGTGCCGTCACCCACTTCGCCTTCGCGGCCTGAAGGAATTGCCGGATCACGAACGGGCTGTGCTCGCCGAAATTGAACTCGTCGTAAAGATCGGTGATCGGAACGATGGCAGATGACTTGCCTTCCGCCTGATGCGCCTTTACCAGCGGGGCAAGAGCGCCCGCAAATTCTTCCGCCGTGACTATCGCGATATCGGCTCCGCTCTGCGCGCTATGCCAGTTTGACGGATGATTCGGCTTCATTCCAACCGGAGCAGCAACCCGGTCGTTCCCGACGGCAAGCAGTTTGTGCAGTCCGGAGGCAGACAGGTTCGTAGTCGTCCAGGGCACCTGCAATGCAATCGCATATTGGCCGCTATTCGAGGCCACTTGCGGTGTGATTTGTACCGGGCGATTTGGATCAGTAATGTCGAGAACCGTCGGCGCACTGGTGAAACCGGTGATAGTAAGTTCTTCGCCTGCCTGGCCCGTAAACCGCAATGTATCGGCGTCAGCCACGTACCTGTGCGGGTAGGTAATCCGGATGTAGTTGACCAGGCTGGTGTCGTAGTCGCCGTTCTGCGCGGTCAGGGTGACCGTATTGTTCCAGTCGAGCAGAACTCCCGGTGGGATCGTCACGGTCAACGTTCCCGGCTCTTGCCCGGCAAACGTCACGTTACCGACTGATGTACCATTCACGGCAACCGCAACATCGTGCGGGAAGCCCGTGATAATGCCTTGCAGCGCGACTTCCAGCTGTGCTGATTCCGTCGATGTTGTGTCCACATGCGGAACATGCAATACCTGATCGACGGGCGTGGACGAAACCAGCGCACCGAAGAAGTTTTCTCCACTCAATGTCAGCAGCGCGGCAAAATATGTTGTCCGCTGCTTTAGTTCCACCGTTGCCAGATAATTGGGCGGAGGCTGGTTCGATCCTGCGGACACCTGCGTCGTGGGAATCCGCATGCCCTTCGACTCACCGGCCACCAACCAGTAAACACGGGTAGCTGAGAACACGGTATCAATTCCCGTGCCGTAGAAGCGGATCGCCGCCTGCGGCCCGAAACCGCCCGGGCCGACCGACGCGCCCGTAACCTCGATCGGCTGCTCAGTCGCCTCGGCATAGAGATGCAGCATGGCGGGATCGACATTCGAATCGAGTCCGGCTTTGACCAGATCTGGCTGCGCCACCTGATACCAGCCCTCCCGTCTCACGAAAATCTTGACCGCGGTCTGCGCGGCCAGTGCGAACTGCTGTTGAATCTGAGTAGGAGTCGGCGCAGATTGCGCAGGCACGGTTTCGACAACCTGGCTGTCTTGCCCGCTCGTTGCCGGCTGCGCCTGGTTCATCTGGTTCAACATCCGGCTCTGAGCTACCGGCGCGTCGCTGGCCGGCTGAGTTCCCACTTCGACGGAGATTGGCCCGTGCATTGTGCGTGTGCCGTTCACATCGATGTCTTCGAGCCAGTAGGAGGCGCCGCTAACTCCCGCGTTGGGATCGATCCACGCATAACTCCTGGCGGAATGCTGGGGCAGCGCACCACTCATCATCAGCGCCGAACCCGCAATGGCTGAAGGATTCATGCGCACCAGATTTCCATTCTGCTCGCGATACACATTGAACCCGAGGTTGTGCGCTTCTCCGCCCGTCCTCCACGTCAGCACGACGCGGCTGGCGCCATTCTGGTCGCTGCCGGTGTGTGCGGAGAACGACTGCAGAGTGACGCTCGTCGGCGCCGTGATCGTTTCGGTCTGGGTCGAAGTATTGTTCGCCGTATTCGGATCCGTCTGATCGGCTGTAACGGTCGCTGTATTCGTAGCCATTCCCGGCGTGTTAGGAATCGTCAGAATTGTAATCGTGGCTGTGCCGGCATTTGCCATAGTTCCCAACAGGCAAGTCACGGTGCCCCCGGCTTCCGAACAAGATCCCTGAGTCGTCGTGTTCGAAAGATAGGTCACTACGGAAGGCAGAGTATCCATCACGGTCACATTCGTTGCGGACGCAGGACCGTTGTTGGTGACGGCCAGGGAATAGGTGAGAGGCGTTCCATCTGTCACGGGATTCGGCGTCGCCGTCTTCACAATCGCCATATCTGCGCTATTGGCGTTGGCGACGATCACGGTGGCGCTTGCGGCGTTGGTGGTAATGCCGGGCACCATGTTTCCAGTGGACGCGGTAGCCGTGTCTGTAATGCTCGTCCCCGAAGGCGTTCCCGAGTTCACCTGCAAGACGAGGGTGAAGCTCGCCGTGGCATTCATCGCCATCGTGCCCGTATCGGTGCAGGTGATGGTTCCCGTACCACCGACCGCCGGATGCGTCGCGCAGATCCATCCTGCCGGAGGGGTAATCGACTGGAAGTTCGTGTTGGGCGGAGTGGTCTGCGTGAACGTCATCGCCGGGTTTGTCGCGGCTGGTCCGGTATTAGTGACACTCTGCGTATAGGTGACGTTGCTGCCGGCGGAAACTGAAGTTGGCGTCGCCGAGTTGGTGACGACGAGATTGGCTTCGGATGCGGTGGCTACGACATCGTTCGCAGTAGCGCTATTGTTGGCCAGATTTGGATCGGTGACCGCGGAGCTTACCGTAGCCGTTTCATTGATTGCGGTTCCCGCCGCCGTGCCCGCATTCACCTTCAGCACCACGCTAAACGTAGCGCTTCCCGGCGCGAAGGTGGGATCAGTACAGGTGATCGTTCCGGTTCCGTTGACCGCAGGCGTCGTGCAAGACCATCCTGCCGCGGGGGTGACTGATTGGAAGGTGGTGTTGGCCGGCGTGGTCTCAGTCAGACTTACAGTTGTGGCTGTGCTCGGCCCATTGTTGGTCACCACCTGCGTGTAGGTGATGTTATTTCCGGCCTGCACGCCTACTGGAGTCGCGGTGTTGGTCACAGAAAGATCGGCGGAGCCCGCCACTTGCACGTTCACGGTCGCGCTGTTGTTCGCTGTGTTCGGGTCACCAGTCGTGGATGTTACGGAATCGGTTTGCGGAATCGTCGTGCCCGAGGCAACGCCGGTACCCACTTTCACCACGAACGTGAAGTTCGCCGTCGTGTTAGCTGCCATGGTGGTTGTGTCGGTGCAAGTGAGGACCGTACACGTCCATCCCGCCGGGCCGGTCAGCGTGACGGCCGTCGTACCCGTAGGAAGTGTTTCGGTGAACACCGGAGCATTCGCCGTAGCTCTGCCGCCATTAGTCACACTCTGGCTGTAGGTAATGTTGTTGCCTGCCGTTACCGGATTCGGGCTGGCGGAATTGGTGACGCTCAGATCAGCCTGCGTCGCCGATGCCACTGCGATGTTCACGGTGGCCGAATTGTTCGAAGGGTTGGTGTCGTGCGTCGTCGTGCCGACAGTGATAGTGTCAGCGATAATCGTTCCAGCACCCGTGCCTGTCTTGACCGTGTATTTCGCCGTGATCGTCCCCGTTGAACCGGGCAGCACGCTTGAGTCGGTGCAGGACACCGGCGCGGCGTTCGGGCAAGTCCACGTGCCACCACCTGCATTGACTACAGCTACGGACACAAAGTTCGTGTTGGTAGGGGTCGCCTCGGTTGCAGTTGCCGTGCTGCAGGCACTCGGCCCCGTGTTGGTGACGACCTGTGTGTAGGTAATCGTGCCCGCCGCGGCGACCGGGCTCGGAGTTCCACTGTTCGTCACCGAGAGGTCGCAGTTGTCGGTGACCGAAGTGGTGACGCTCGTGCTGTTGTTGGCGGTATTCGGATCGGATGTGGTCGCCGTGACCGAAGAGCTCGCCGTAATTGTCCCCGCGGCCACGGTTGACGGAACATTGACATCGACGATGATGTCGGCAGTCGCTCCCGAAGCGAGAGCGGAACCATCGGTGCAATTCACGGTGCCTGTGGCGCCGACCGCCGGAGTTGTGCACGTCCAGCCTACGGGCGCGGAAACAGATTCGAAGGTCGTATTCGTCGGGGTTGCCTCCGTGAAACTTACTCCTGAAGAGGCCGCCGGACCGTTGTTGGTGATCGTCTGCGTGTAGCTGATGCCATTCCCAGCGAAAACCGAACCGGGCGAGCCCGCCGTAGTGAGCACCAAATCGGCTTGAGTCGAGGTGGCCACAACATCAGTCGCAGTAGCCGCGTTGGCGCCGAACGACTGATTCGTCGCATTCACCGTTGCAGTATCCGTAATCGTCGTCCCGCTGGCCGTCCCTGAAGCGACCGTGTAGACGACCGTAAACGTCCCGGATGCGCCCGCCCCAACGCTGGCATTTGTGCATTGCGGCGGGAATCCGGTGCAGGTCCAACCGGCCGGTGGCGTGATTGATGAAAACGTGGTGTTCGCCGGCGTCGCCTCGGTGAATGTAGCTCCCGTCGCTGCCGAGGCGCCGGTGTTGGTGACCGTCTGCGTATAAGTGATCGTGTTCCCGGCCTGCACTGGATTCGGCGAGGCTACGTTCGTCACCGACAAGTTCGGCGTTGTGCCTCCTACAACCGTTGTGGCAGTAGCCGTGTTGTTTGAGGAATTGGGATCGGCGGTCGAGGAACCGACCGAAGCCGTTCCTGTAATCACCGTACCGTTTGCAGTTCCGGTGTTTACTCTCACGACCAGAGTGAACGTGGCTGAGGTGAGCCCAGGCATGTCGACAATGGAGCAGACAACGTTGCCTGTTCCGCCGCTTACCGGGTTTACACAACTCCATCCCGCCGGAGCCAGGATCTGCACAATTGTTGTATTCGTCGGAATCGCGGCCACCAGCGTCGCATTGTCGGCAGCGCTTGGGCCATTATTGGTCACGACCTGCGTATAAGTGATGTTTTGTCCCGCTGCCACCGGATTCGGTGAGGCCGTATTCGTCACCGCCAGATCGGCGATGGATACGGTGTTGGCAACATCGGTCGCAGCGTCGTTCAACAGGTTGACCTCACCGCCACCGGCCACAGTTGCGGTATTTGTCAGAGTTGCCGGAGCCGATTGGGCCACGAGAGCGTTAAGTGTGATCGATGGATAGGCGCTGGCCGCGGCCAGGGAGTCGGAACGTACACAACTCAACGTCTGTCCGGAAACAGAGCACGTCCAGCCCGTTCCGGTTGCGCCTGCCGGAGTGATGCCAATCGGCAACGTGTCGTTGATCGTGACCACGCCACTGGTGGAGCCGTAGGGGCTGACGTTGGAGACTGGAATCGTATAGCTCGCCATCGACCCGCGGGTGAAGTTGCCCACGTGGCTCTTGCCCAGCGTCATATCCGGCGTGCACAGCGCGGCGGATTGTACGCCGGTAACCTGCGACAGCGTGGCGTTGGTTGCGCTCGTGCCAGCTGTGCCTGACGTTGATCCGTAAGCCACGCCGGGGTTCAGGGTTGTTCCATCTGCCCCGCCGGCTACGCTGACGCTGGCCGGAGCGCCGGAAACGAAGATGACTCCTCCACCGCCGCCGCCGCCGGGGCCATGACGGTTTGCCAGACTGTAGGCTTGTGTATCCCATGCGTCCCCGCCGCGGCCACCGTTTGCCTGCAGCGTGAGTCCGCCTTCCCCGCCGTTCGCGGCCAGCACGACGATAGTTCCACCGGCGCCCCCGCCGCCGCCAGCATCGTTTTGAGTTCCGTTATAGGAGGCGGCACCATTCGCGGTCAGAGTTGCCGCGCCCGTAAGGCTATCCGCTCGAATAAAGATGATTCCGCCACCCGCAGCGGCGCTGCTGGCCTGATTGTCGCCATCGGAGTTGTTGCGCGTGCCTGCGCCGCCGCCGCCACCCATCGCAATGCGATCGATCGTGGCCGGAAATGGAGAACCTCCCTCGCCGCCTGAACTCAGATTCGTATTCCAAGAATCGCCGCCGAAGCCTCCAGCTCCTCCATTGCCGCCGCCGCCCCCACCGGCATTCTGATCGTTGATGGATGGATCTGCGTCGGTGCCGCCCCCACCCGCGTTGGCCGGCGCGCCACGCGCCATGCTGCCATCCGTACCAGCCGTTCCGCTGGGATAATCCGTATTGGTTTGCAGGTAGCTGTTGCCAGACTCCACCCATGCCGGCGTGCCAGCGACGCCCTCACCCTTGGAAGCATCTACTCCGTTCTCGATTGTGCCGGTATATGCCGCGGGTGCCGGGAATTGATAATCGGTGTTGGCGCCTCCGACTCCTCCATCAAATTCCATGCCCGCGCCGCCGCGGAAGCCGAGGCCGTCGACCACCACCGTCGCCCCGCCCAAGTTGAGCTGCCCGGCGATGTCGAGCGCAAGCACGCCGCCCGTCGATCCATTCCACGCGAGCGCGGTAGGCGGAGTCGCTGAACTCAGCGTTGCCGTCGTGTATTGCGGCACCAGCACCACCTGATAGGTGCTCTGCCCCTTGCTCGCCGACCAGGCGGCCGCGGTGTATCCAAATACCAATCCGCCGCCGGTTCCAGCGCCTGTGATCGGCACAAAGCCCGATCCGCTTACAGGCCCCGTGGCCGTAACGTATTCGTAGTTGCCGGCGTTGTTAATGGTCGTGAAGCCGGATCCGGTGCTCCCGTTGCCGTAAGCAACGGTATTGGAAGTGTTGATGCTCGCGTCCTGCATTTGAATGACAAGCAGCAGGCTGCCAGCCGTGATCGTACCTCCTGCGCCAGTAGAGGTCCCCACAGGAATTGACGTCGCTCCTGCCGTCACACTGGCGGTTCCCGGAAAATACGTATTCAATACTCCGGTCAGTGCGGCAGGAGCCGCGCTCAGCGTGGCTCCCGAACACACAACGCTCACCACCGGCGCCAGCGCTACGTAAGTATTGTTTCCGGTATTGAAGTCGGGGGGCGTTCGGGAATCGCTTACCGTCGCCGTATTCGGATAGAATCCGGCCGTCGTCGCCAGCACTGTCACTGTAACCGTGGCGGTCGCGCCGCTCGCGAACGGAGTCGGCAGCGTACAACTGATCGGGGCAGTTCCTGTGCAGGATGTTCCTGCACTCGGCACAACCGACACCAGCCCCAGTGTTCCTGAGGCCCACGTGTCCGTCAGCACGACGCTGTTCGCCGCCGACGGTCCGCTGTTCGTTACTGTGATGTTGTAAACAGAATTTTGGCCGAGCGCCACCGCACTGACGCTGGTCGTGACGCCAATGTCTGCGGAACTGGGATTGATCGATACGGCTCCCAACGACCAGTTCGAATTTCCGCTGAACGTCTCGGAGATCGGCACGCTGGGGGCACCGGTTCGCGCGCTGCCGGTTGCGGTCACGTCAGGAGGATCGGCGCTGGTTCCACCGCCGTTAGTGGTCGTCAGATTCCACTGCGATGCTTGTGGGCCGGACACTGCTGCGGTTCGGTTTCCGCCGATCGCCAACGTATCGAGGATCATTCCATTAACGACACTGGGCACGTCCATCTGCGAGCTGCCAGCTGCGGCACCATCCGCCGACATAAATGACCCGAGGGGTACGGTTTGGTCGACTCCCGTAAAAGTCGTTGCGCCCGCAACAACCCCCACCGCTTTCGCGGCGGTGATATTGGCCGAAACGACGACGGAATTAGTCCCGGTGGGCGGATTCAGCAGATACCACATTTCCACGCGGCGCGTCGTCCCTGTGTCGTTGTGAGCTCCCAGGAAATTCAGCGCCGTGCCCTTATAGGTGACGCCAACCACACCAGAAGTCGTAGCGTTGGTGATGTTCATCGAAACGCCGACCAACAGCAGCAGATTCGTGCCCGTGGCCGTCGTTGTGTGATTGAAGGTGATCGTTTTTGTGCCGGTGCCCGTGAGCTCAGCCGCGGAACTCGTCGAAGAATCCACTGCGACCTGGGCAGCGGCCAGAGAGGCGGTCAACAGCAGCAGAAGACCGAAGATACCCAGTCGAGTTCTGGCTCGTCGTGCCGGAGTGGATGTGAGAGACCCTTGCAGCAGTTTGCCAGCGACAAGCTGTCCGCGCGCCGCGCACCGCAGCGCCCATCCGCCTACTCCTCTGAACCTAGCCCGCACGACTCCTCTTCCTACCCGCACTTCTTTGGCCCGAGCAAGGCCTAAAATTTGTGCCCCCTGCAGCTCCGGATCGTTTTCCTGCCCGCAATCACCTCGCGTAATGAAGACATCGTGTCCATGGTCGGCAACAACGATCCGGTGCAGCTGGAAGCCATGATTAGTCTTTGCTAAGACAATATCGTCCTTTCGTAATTTGCTCACGATTACGGGAGTAATCTCGACAATCTCGCCGTCGCGAATTGCCGGAGACATGCTGGCGCCGCGCGCTTGAAATCGCACGCTCAGCCCTTGCTCCAGCAATTCGCGGATGACCTTTTCGAAGAGCTTCGAGTCGGTCCCGCGATCACTCATGGAAGTTAAGGATCGTATCTACGGCGCGCTGGTCGGGTTCGAACGCATAGCGGTACACGGGAACCGTATCGACCACTTCCTGCAAAAACTCCAGCGCTGATGCGACATACTCATGCCGGTGAAATGGCACAAAACTTCTGGCAAACAACTCGGCGACAGCCTGGCTCGGCGAAAGCGACGTCAGCACGTTCCCTCGTCCGTGTTCAAGGATGAAAATCCGCGCCAGTAGCGCACTTCCCGGCGACGCGTACATGGCCTCGCCATGCCAGGGCGTACCGTACATGCGCATCTTTTTTTCTTTCGAAGCGAAAGCTCTGCCCTTCTCCGCAAAGTCTTTGTCATCCCGAGCGCAGCCAGGACCTTGCTCTTGTGCTCTGTCATCCGGAGCGGAGTGATTCTCATCCCGCCTGACAATAATCCGGTCATCACTCAGGACCTCAACATCCTCGCGATCCGTCCATAGCCGCGTCGTCGTGCTCTTCCCCGCGCCCGAATGTCCGACAAACAAATTGCCAACGCCATCGGCTCGCACGATGCCGCAACCATGGAGTTCAATCGCCTTCTCCTGCGTGAGCCGGTGCATAATGAGGAGTTCATCGAGGGGATAGCCCAGAGGGGATGGAACTTGTTCCTCACCGACCAAGCTCTTCTGACTCATCTGAACGACACCGTGCCGAAAGCAGCTGTCCACAAGAAGTCGCTTGTATGGAGCACGCCCGAACAACGGAGCGGTGAAGTCAAAACCGTATCCGTCACCCTCTCGGTAAAGACGCCACGTCGTACCCGAATCGAAGAGACGCGGTCCCCGTTTGGACGCAAGTCGGGTTACCCATTCAACCTGCAGTCTGAGGTCGAAGGAGCCTGAGTTTTGCCGGAACGCCTCTAACCCAGAAACCAATCTCACATCGCCACTCTGGGCTCCGGCAATCTCCACCGAGATACCGCCCACGCAGAACTGGCTACTGTGTGCACCGCACGATTGGCCTGCAGATTCCGGCGACACCCAGCGAGAATTGTTCCTCATGGCCGCCTACGATCCCACCGAACTGCAAGTGAAAAATTGGCAACCGATCTGGACTCCGCCGCCGCTGGCAGTTTTGCAATGTCCCAGCACAGCCTCTTCTGGGCGCAGGCTGATCGTCGCCAGTCGCGGTGGCTCGTAGGGCTTCTTGCCGTCGGCTTGCTTCGATTCATGATTCATTCAGCCTCACCTCACGCGTTCATCAGTGGCTGCCACAATTTCCACATCCGCCACCAACTGGCACGCTCGAATTGTTCAGAATTGGAAGTATCTGCTGCGGACCCGACCAACTTTCCACATCGACCTCTTTGTTCAGGATTCTTCCGGCTGACTCCAGTAACGCCTCGTGCTCTGCTCCGCCATTACAGAATTCGCAATCGCCATGCGCCGGAACCTCGACCCCGATGACCGCGGCGCGGAGATGCGCAACGTGGCACAGGAACTCGACGGGAGCCTCGCGGTCGCCGTTTTCCATTTCACCGTTTGCCGGACACATCCCGCACATCGACTGAATGCGGCACTCGACGCACTTTGTTATGCGCGCGCGCTTGCGATTTCTGAGTTTCAGCAGCGATTCTTCCCACACCGCCTTGACGCCGGCCGATCGCACGCTGAAAGTCTCCTGCTGCGAAATCACGCAAATGCCGACCTCACCCCAAGCATTAATCGCAAACGAATTCATCCCTCCACCGCAGAAATACGTTGTGTCAATCTGCGCCAGGTTCGCAGGCCTCTCTAAATCGTGCTTGGCCAGCCTGAGGTATTCGCTCTTTCCCTTCGGCGCGCTCATGTCTAGGGCCACCAGATCCTCAGGTATCAGTCGCACCGCCAGAGGACTGTGAGAGCAGTCAATCCGCGGATTGATCTGGCCGTCCATCTTGAATTCCACGCCCAGTTCTTCCTCCGCAAACCGTCGCATCGCGGTCACTTCATGCTTGTTGATGCTGGTCGCCACGGTCTTCAACTTCAACGGCAGCCCTCGTTCCTTCAGCAACTTGATCCCGCGCAAACAGCGGTCATACGATCCTGGAATCGCCGTCAGTGCCTCATATGTTTCCCGAGTGCGTCCGTATATCGTGATCTCGATGGCAAACGGCGGCCAGTCTGCGAGGTAATCCGCAATCTGTTCGTTGATGATCGTGCCGTTGGTGAACAGCGTGATCAGAAACCCCTTCTTCTTCGCGTAGGTATAGATCTCAAGGAAGTCTTTGCGGGCGAAGATTTCGCCGCCGGTATAGAGGATCCAGAAGCAGCCCATGTCGACTAGTTCGTCGAGCACGCGGAAGTGCTCCTCCTTGCTCAACTCGCGCTGCTTGGCGTCGATGTCACCCATGGGCAGGTTGTTGTAGCAATGCAAACACTCCAAAGGACAGCGGCGCGTCACTTCAATCGAAACCTGTAGCGGGACGCGCTCACCGGTCTGGCGACCATGCACACCCGCGCTGAATGCACCGTAACTTAGCTGCTGCAAATCCCCTCCATACCTCGGAAGATGTCTGAAAGCAGCGGACGCGATTGAGCGCCCGCTGCTGCCAGTCCTTCCCGCCCCACTGGTCGTTTCAGTTGCGCATCAGTCTCCGGCCATGGCCACAGATGCCGGGACCTCGACCAGACCAACGGCCTTCATCTCACTCACAAATTCCGTCACGTCGCGTTCCGCCTGCGCGGTTTCGACTTCGTACTCCTCAGCCAGCGCCATTGCCAACTCTGCCACCGTCCGCGGCGCATCCAGCAGTTTCCAGATCAACGATCCTGTGCCATTGAAGCTGTAAATCGATGCGAGATCTCCAACCTTGGCGCGGACCGGGACGATCAGCGTTTCTCCCGCCACCACGCGCGCCACCACCGATTCGGAGCGAACAAAACCTTGCTCTTTCAATTCGGTTCCCAATGCAACCCCTCCTGTTTCGGATTCCGTAACAAATGATCCTGTTCGAAACCCAAATACTTTCGTCCCAATTTGAGATTACGGCAAACAGCCTCCTGTGAATCAATCGGAATGACGGGTAGGTATTCGGTTGGTTATCACCGCAGATGGTTCCAAACGGCGCGTAAAAACAGGCGTTATAAGGTTACTGGTGAGGTGTCACTGGACTTCAGACGGGTTGCGGCGGTCCGCGAGTTGAGGGAGCCCGGGCGAGGTCGAACCGCGAAGGTTTCCAGTGGACAAACGAAACAAAACGCTATAAAAAGAAATCCAGCATTCCTCGGGCCCCGATCGATTCGCCATAAGCCAACTTCCGTGCTCAACGAAGAACGACGTCGCGCCATCCTCGATCTGCTCACCCACCAGGGCCGGGTTCTTGTCACCGAACTTGCCAGCCAGTTCGAAACATCGCAGGTCACGATCCGCAAGGACCTGGAAATTCTGCACTCGCAGGGTCTGGTCCACCGCACCCACGGCGGAGCTCTTCCGGCGCGCGAAGGCGCGCTCGAAGATCCAACGCTCCGGGAAAAGGAAAAACTTCACCGTCAGGAAAAACTGCGCATTGCCGATGGCGCCGCGGCCAAAGTCAAGGAAGGACAGGTGCTGATTCTGGATTCGGGCACGACGACCACCGCCATCGCCCGCGCGCTGCGCAATTTCCAGAGTCTGACGATCATCACCAATGCGGTCAACATAGCGGCCGAACTTGCCGGAACCTCGGTCGAAGTCATCCTCACAGGTGGCACATTGCGCAAGAATTCCTTTTCGCTGGTCGGTCCGATCGCTGAGGAAACTCTGCGCCGATTGAGCGCTGATCTTTTGTTTCTCGGAGTCGACGGCTTCGACGTTCACTACGGCTTGAGCACGCCTAATTTGCTGGAAGCAAAAGTAAATCGCGTCATGGCTGAGGTGGCGAAGAAGACCGTCGCCGTGTGCGACTCTAGCAAATTTGGACGCAGGAGCTTGTCGCTGATCGTGCCTCCGTCGGCCTTGCACGAAGTTATCACCGACCGTGGTGTGGCGAAATCTGATCTTCGTGTCCTAAAGCAGGCTGGCATCGAAGTAACGCTGGTGTGACGCCAACTCCCATGCCCCGTTTCGACGTCACCATCGCCGGCGAACTGAATCTCGACCTCATTCTTTACGGCCTGCCCGAGAAACTGCTACCAGAGCGCGAATTGCTCGCCGATCGCATGATGCTCACGCTCGGCTCCTCGTCGGCGATTCTGGCTCATAATCTTTCCGCACTTGGCAGCCGCGTCGGATTTCAATCCCGCATCGGCGACGATCCGCTCGGCAAGATCGCTCTCGATCGCCTTCGACAAGGGGCGGTCGATGTTTCAAGAGTTCGTAATGTCTCCGGCTCGATCACTACAGGCCTTACTGTGATTCTGCATCACGAATCTTGGCGCAATATTCTGACCTATGCGGGAACGATTGCTGAATTAAGCTGGGATGATCTCGACTTCGGCTACCTCGCCGACTCGCGGCATTTTCATTTCTCTTCCTATTACTTGCAGCGAGCTCTGCGTCCGCGCGTGGGAGAACTATTTCAGCGGCTGAAGTCGGTGGGGCTCACGATTTCTCTCGACACCAACGACGATCCCGACGACCGCTGGGAAGGCGGATTGGATCAAGTCTTGCCTCATGTCGATATCTTCCTTCCCAACGAACGCGAAGCCTGCAAAGCAGCAGGCACAGATGACCTGGAGGCCGCAATTCAAAACCTGGCAAGACGAGTGCCGCTGGTAGTAGTGAAACTTGGCCGCAAAGGCGCGCTTGCACAGCGTGGCAGCGAGCGTTTCAGGAGTCACTCGCAGGAAGTTCAAGCCGTCGATACGGTCGGCGCGGGCGACAGCTTCGATGCCGGTTTCCTTCACGAATATGTACGCGGTTCAGATTTGTCTGCGTGCCTCGCCAGCGGCAACCTGGCAGGAGCATTCTCTACCACCCGCCCCGGCGGCACCGAAGCTTTCCGCGACGAGGCTTACCGGAGAGAGTTTTTCCGAAAAAGGAGCTTGGCGTAACGGCGTTGCTTTAGTGACCCTTCCGCACACCGGCTGGAATTGCAGCCGAGCTACTTCCCGCTCACTTCCAACAGCAGATGCTCTTTGAACTCGGCCTTCAATTTTGCAATCCCATTCTCCTCGGCCTGCACCGTGCCTAAGTCTTTCCCATCTGCGTAATCCAACACGTCGTACGTCCCGGGCTTCAGCCCGCGCAATTCGATCTCGCCCTTGAATAATGCATTTTCCCGTCCAAAAAACGCGTAATACATCTTTCCATCTTTCTGGATCGCATACCCTTCAGGCACGTCGTATCCGTAGACGTATAGATCACGAAACTCGCCCTTCGACAGCATTTTCTCGTTGTACAGTCCAATCCATTTCTTCCAGTGCTCTTCCTTTTCGCTGGTCAGCGCCACCGGCTTGAACTTCGGCCCGGGATCCGGCCATACAAATTTTGTTCCCGGCACCCCGCCCGTTCCCAGGGTTGACGCGAAGTCGCTTCCGTGCTCGCTCCAATTGCCGTTACCGATCGGCGTCATGGCCGAGAGTTCTACATGATCGCCATATACCGCTGCCTGCGGCCCAAGGAGGGCTTTGTACATTTTGATCCGCCGCCGCACCTGCACCGCACCCACCGGATCCGCCGTCACAGCCTGATCGATGAAGGGCAGCCACGCCAGCGATGGCGGGGTTCCACACGGACACGCCTGCGTCACGCTTTCCGGCTTGATCGCCCGGGTCGTCTCAAAAATCGTCTTGTAGACCTCGCTCATCGCATTCACCGAATCCTGCGGCGATTTGTGATGGTGCGCCGGGTTATAGCACGCCGGGACACTGTAGATATTGTCGAGTTTCGATCCGTCGAATCCCCAGTCGCGAATGAATTTTTCCGTCAACTGTTTGTAATACGACTGAACCTCGGGTACCGCCGGGCAGAGCGCCGCCAAATCCCGCGTCATGCGAGCGTGTTTGCCCTCTTTATCGAGGATGAACCAGTCTGGGTGTTCCTTCGCCACTTTCGACACGATGTACTTATGCGACTCCCATCGTCCCTGTCCGTCTTCGGCTCCCAGCGGGAGCCACCACAATTGCGCGAGCATTCCTTGTTTGTGAAATTCATCGACCATCTGCTTGATCGCATCACCGGGAAACGTATCCGGCCGCGGATTCCAGTCTCCATAGGTATCGAACCAGCGATCATCCAGCGTCGCCCACTTGATGCCGAGTTCCTTGAGTTTCGGAATCGTTCCCAGCATTTGCGCTGGCGTCACGTTGAACTCGTATCCCCATCCGCACCACGACACGTTGTAGGCTTCGCTCGAGGGCTTCGGAATCTCCCATCCTTCTCTTTGCAACACGCTCGACCACATCCGCAGCGGTTCATAATAATCCCCGTGGTAGACCGCGACGAAACTGCGCGGCGTCGAGTAACTTTCTCCCGGCTTCAGCGCTTCGTGCAGGGGGATCGCGATGCTCGCGTCTACTCTCCCATCGCCTTCCACTTTCACCGGAATCGACAGAGTCCACGGCAGCGTTTCGACGTGTCCGATCGCTTCGCCAACCGACTTCGTCCAGAACGCGACTACCGGAATCCCGCCTCCATAGCCGCCTTTCACCGCCTCGCCCATTACGTTCGGCTGCGAAGAAGTTCGCGTCAGCTTCTGCACATCGTCTTTTCCCCAGTCATAACTCGACCCCTGAAATGACCACATATCGTATGGATGTTCCTTCGCTTCATGTGAATTGAATCGGTGCTGCTGCATCCATACCTCATCAATCTGAAAATCCGCGGTGCCGACGTTCTTGTAAGTCGCGCTGACCAGCGCGATGTTCGGAAAGTCGTCATATGCTTCCAGCACCAGCATACGTTCGATCGGCACGCCCGCCGGCGCCAGCGGGCGCGCAGGAATTTCCACCCGCTTCCCTCGGCCAAGTTTGCCGGTACTCTCCAACACCTTCGTCTGAGAAAAGTCCGGTACGAAGTCCAGTTCTTCCCCTCGATGCACAATGGAGTCGCTTCCGCCCGTGGACCCCACAACCGGTTCGTCCAGTGTGAGACGCTTGCCGTCCTCAACCAATGCGGCTTCCACGAAACCGGAAGGAAGGATTTGAAACTCCGCTGTGCTCGTCGTCACCACGATTGGCCCGCCATCCCGCGCCTCAACCTTGATGTCCGAGGGTTGCGACGGAGCCGGTCTCGGCTGCCCCGTCGGCTTTGAGCAGCTCAGCGTCAAAGCCACTGCGCCAACGGCGATCACGATTCCAAGCATGAGAGAAAAACACTGCAGCAGGCGGCTGCCACCGTCAGACTCGATGCGCTTCATATTTTGCCTTTCACAAATTACACGGGAGAACGAAACAAAACACAATCTTTCGTAACTATACAACAGGCTTTGCTAAACCCGGCAAGCGTTCTTCGCGTTCGGCACTGCCTCTCCTCTTTTTCTATCCAAATTTCTAACCAATCTGCGCCAGCAACTCCTTCAGAGAATCACCCTTCAGCGTGGGTGTTGCACCCACTTTGCTCGCCACCCAGGCTCCCATGCGGTTTGCAACTTCGTTCATGCGATCGAGCGGCGCTCCTTGCATATATTGGTGCATCAATCCCGCGGTGAACGCGTCTCCGGAACCGACAGTATCCGCCACTCGAACTCGAAATCCGGAGTGTTCGCTCGCCTCGCCGCCGCGCAGCAACAGACTGCCCCGCCCACCCCTCGTGATGCACACCATCTCTAGCTGATAAGTGCCCAACAGCCATTGCGCCGATGCCTGCTCATTCTCATGCGAGATTCCGTGCGAGGTCATGACTTTCGGCAGTTCCTCATCATTCAGTTTGACAATGTCCGCCAGGCTCATCGACTCCGCGAGAACCTCCCGCGAATAATACGACTGCCGCAGATTCGCATCGAAAATGACAACCGCAGTCGGCGCAGCCGCTTCCACAAAGCGACGTATCGTAGAGCGACTCTCCTCGTCGCGTTGCGCGAGCGATCCAAAACAGACCGCATCCGCCTGCGCGGCCAATCCCCGCCACTCTGCGGTCCACTCCAGAAAATCCCAGGCTGCCGGATGCGCAATCTGATAGCGCGCCAACCCTGCGCTGTCGAGTTCCACATTCACCGTGCCCGTCGCGTGATTCCGGTCCTTCTGTACATGATCGATTGTCAGGCCTAGTTCCCTCATGCGGCACAACGCTTCGACCCCAAGTGAATCCTCCCCCACACGACTGGCCACGATTCCCTCATCACCCATCAGCGTCGCAATATAGGAGAAGTTCGCCGGCGCACCGCCCAGGCACTTCCGCTCCGGCAAGACGTCCCAAAGAACTTCACCAAGGCCGACCACCTTCTTTTTCATGGTTGCTATGTTGGCGCGTCCAGCCCCAGGGTCAATAAATTGCATTCCCGGCCTGTGAACTCTGAATCGCCGCGCGCTCCACGGAAAGGGAATACGCCGTCCCTCCCTCGCCTGTCCACGAACTCAAATCAAAGTGTCCGCCCGCCGGAACCCGGTACACGCGAATGTTTCGGAGAGTTAGCGCGACACCGTTCTCGCAGGTCTCCGGGGTCTCGGTCGGCCGCATGAAGTAGGCGCCGCGGCCCGGACCGATTACTCTGGCTTTTCCGTCCGCTTCCACCAGCACCGCGGATTTCTCGTCGATCGCCACCTCTCTAGGGGATGAACTCCAGCCATCTTTTATTATGCGCGCCAGAAATCCCAGCGAGCGCCCCATGCGATCGCGCTTGGCAAAATGCGAATCTGTGATCAGATTCTCGAGACGCGGAATCCTCAGAAAATCCCGGACCAGCGTCAGACGCGGAGTATAGGGATTTGACAGCACATCTTGCGATGCCAAATCTTTGTCATCCGGTTTGTCGCCCAAAGCTCCGTAGACGAACTGGCCCTCAACCGCCAATCCCGCGCTGGTCCCGCCAACAGGCTTGCCTGCAGCCAGGTCTTCGTTGATCGCGCTCTCGACCGGCGTATCCTTCCATCCGCGAATGTAATTTGCCTGATCCCCTCCCGCAAAGAAGAGCACCTCCGCCTTACGTATGATCTCCGCGGCAGCCGGATCCTCTGCCGCGGCACGATCCGGAATGATCAGTGTCGCCACCGAATTTGCCTTGCACAACCCATTCACGTAAGCGTTGTAATCGTCGTCGCCGCGCGCACGCAGAATCAGAAAATCGCCACCGTTCCCTTTCTTGCAGAGCCAGCGAAAGGCTTCGTCCAGATCGCTGCCTCCGCCCATCAGGGCAACGCCCCCCACGGGCTTGGTCTGAACGTCTTCTTTATTTCCCAGGCGAAAATATTTGTAGGATTCGGCGTGCACCAGAGTTACCGCGCACGCCCCGAAGAGAAGCGGTAGAAAGCATCGCCTGAGTATTTTGATCACGCTGAGAATATACCGCACCGCTCACTATGTTCTTGCCAACCATTTGTGCAGGTGGGCGTTCAACGTCACATCACCAGACGTAGGCCTGGGAAATCAACTGAGTGCGATTTCACCATCGTTGAATAGTGGACTGATTGGTGTGTGCCCTCTCAGAAATAGGAAAGGCTGTTGCGCGAAGTAGCTTCCGCTCACCCAGAAATCGGCATCAATGTGTTTCACATTGACACAGATCCAGCGAAACTTTACGGAATGACAATGAAGAAGCTTGACAAGTGAACCGTCAACAAATCGAAGACGTCCCCTGCGAAGGAGCGTGCTACTTTAACCCGTGGACCAGATACAAATCCGATAAAGTCCGGCTATAGCCGTAGACGTACGCCTTGTTGTCCGCCGAAACCAACACACCTCGAATCGTGTCGATGCCCGCCGCATCCGCGGGTTCGAACGATCTCCAGAACACTCTTTGCCCCGTGGCTAAGTCAACGCGAAATACTTCCGCTGGAATCTGCCCCCGCGCCATGACGAACAACGAGCGCCCATCCGAGGCCCACGCCGTCGGAAACTCTCCTTGCTGCGCGCCCGTGACCAGTTTCGGCTCTCCTCCATCTACAGGAAACAGATAGATTTTATGATCTGGACCGCGGGCAGCGACGAATTTCCCATCCGGAGACAAAATGTTCGACGCCACACCTTCCATGCTGAACGCGTGTGGCTTTGCGTCTTCCAGCGATTCCAGATACAACCGCGGGCCGTGTCCGGTCTCCGTCCCCGTGAACACGAATCTTTTCCCATCCGGAAGGAACACTGCGGCCATGTGATTGAGCCCATCACTTTTCAGCTGTTTCATGTCGCCAACACCAGTCGGGTACAGCACGAGTGGCGATGGCACCACGTTCAGCCGCGACAACGCCCATTGCCCGTCCGGCGAAAGCGAGAGTCCCGTTCCATCCCCAAGACGGATCGCCGGCGATCCATCCGTGTTACGCAGATAGACCGCATATTTCGGACCACCACCCTCGCCCGATTCCTGGAACAAAATCATTTTCCCGTCCGCCGACAAACTTCCCGGGACCGACCAGTCCAACCATGACAAGTCTTTTTCTTTCGCTTCGCCCGGGGCCAACCCGATCATGCCTGCGCGATCGTTGCCGCGCGTCAGCAGCACATGTCCATCTTTGCCGACATCTAAAATCGTCAACTCGCCCGGCACTCGCGCCAGCAATCGCACCTTTCCGACCAGGTCCGTCGCATACAACGATCGATCTCCTCCGGTTCGCGTTGCCGTAAACCAGATTTCGCTGCCATCCGGCGACCACACCAGCCCTTGAATGCTGTCCCAACCATCGGAAAGTTTCGTCTTCTTGCCCGTGAGATCCACCACTGCGACTGCACCGCCGTCGTCGTTCGCTTGCGGATGGTCCACGAACGCGATGCTCTTGCCATCCGGCGCTATCCGCGGATTCCCAATCCATCCATCCGCCTCATAGAGCACCTTGCCCAGCGGATATTCAAGCCGCTTTCGGGCCGAGACTTCGTGAACGATCGCCACATTCGTCCCGTCCGGCGACCAATCCGCCCACTCGACATCATTGAGAATTTCGCGCGGTGCTCCACCGACCAGCGGCACTCTTGCCAAAGTGCCCGCGTAAAGAAAAGACGAATCCCGCGGCTTGCTGTGCAGCGCCAGCAACATTTCTCCTGACGCCGAGACCGCTAGAACGTCCGCGCCCTTCGGTTCGACTTGCTGCGACTGCGGACTCTCCGGACGAGTCGTGTAAAGATCGAGCGGCTTGCCCTCCCACGCCGCGCTGTAGATCACCGTCTTCCCATCTGGCGCAAACCGCGCTGAATGCACGATTCCGCGACGAAATGTAAGTGGATGGTACTCGGCGAACTCCGCTTTGCTCGAACCTCTCAGCAGGAAAGCGCCAGCCGCAATTCCCGCCAGCAAAGCCACTGCGCCCACTACGGCAGCCGCGGCCCACACTCGCCGGCGCGGCACCAGATTCTCGTGCGCCGGAGGCGGCACAACCTTTGTCCCTGACACTGCCTCAATCCCTGAGGCGCTCGCGGCGCGAATCCGCGAACTCTCCAGTCCTCGCTTGATTCGTTTCAGGTCGCCGCGCAATTCCGCCGCTGTCTGATAGCGCATGTCGCGTTCTTTCTCGAGCGACTTGGCAATCAATTCATCCAGCTTTTGCGGAATTGCGGGATTTACGCTCGACACTGGCGCTGGCGCGCGATTCAGAATGGCTTCGAAGATCACGCCGTTGCTGCCGCCCGAAAATGCCATCTGACCCGTTGCCATCTCGTGCATGACTGCGCCGAACGCAAACAGATCGGTCCGCGGATCCAGTTCCTCGGCTCGCACCTGCTCCGGCGACATGTACGCCACCGTGCCAATTGTCGAACCCGGGCTGGTCATCGCGCCTTCCGGCATAGTCGCCGTGTGTTCGGTACTCTGCGCCAGCTTAGCCAGCCCAAAGTCGAGCAGTTTTGCCTGCCCGCGCTTGGTGACAAAAATGTTTGCCGGCTTGATGTCGCGATGAATAATCCCACGCGTGTGCGCCGCATCCAGCGCGTCGGCGATCTCGGTTCCGATCCCCAGCAGCGTTTCCACATCCACCGGCCGGCCGCCGATGCGGTGCTTCAACGTCTGACCGTCGAGAAATTCCATGGCGATGAACGCATGTCCATCGTGCTCGTCGATCTCGTAGATTGTGCAGATGTTCGGGTGATTCAGCGCCGACGCGGCCTGCGCTTCGCGCTGAAAGCGGCCCAGCGCCTGCGGATCTTTCGCCACATCATCAGGGAGGAACTTCAGCGCCACAAAGCGTTTCAGCTTCGTGTCCTCGGCTTTGTAGACGACACCCATCCCCCCGCCGCCGAGCTTTTCAACAATGCGGTAGTGGGATATGTTTTGGCCGATCATGCCTGTGGGTCTGTTTGCAGCGCAGCTATCTTACGGGCGCGGAGCGCCTCGGCGCAAGCAACTTTGCGGGTTACTCCGCTGCAATCGTACGTTGCCCCAGACGGTTTTTCGCCCGGCATGCCGGTTACTCCACATCGAAATCAACCGTCCGGATTACCGACCGATTGCCTGCCGTGTCGCTCGCCTGCAACTTCACTCGATAGCCGCCCGGCGCGAGCGGGGTCAGGGGGAGTTTCAGCCCAATCGGGATCACGGGATTTTCCTTGAGCATGTAAGATTCGAGATTGATGACACCGGAAACCATCTGCCCATTCGTTTTGCGGTCGGCGACCGACAGGGCAATCGTCACCTTCGGAGGAGTCGTCCCGGTCAGCAGCGGATCGTAGACTTCCACATAAATCGCCGCACTGTCCGTCTTCTTGAACCGATTGTCGCCCGACGGAGTGATCTGCATTCCCTTGACCATAAGAGGCGTGCGGTCTTCGAGCAACATTGAATCCAAGCCGGTAGCTTCGTCGGTCACTTTGTGCAATTCATGACTCAGCGCGACGCCACTCAGGCTGAACTGCTTTCCGCTGTACGCATCAACGTCTAATGGGGTCTCCAACTTGCCAAAACTCTCATTCCCCGAACTGAAAACCACTTTCAGCTTGTATTGCCCGCAAGCGATGTCAAACTGGTTCTCGTAGTGAAGCGGCTGCTTCTGGAACTCCTCTACCTGCTTCTTATCGTCAAAGTCCAGGTTCACCGTGTCGCTAAACCGCGCCGCGATACTGTCGTCCGCCTTATACGCAATCCCCAGGACATTGATAGCCGAATGCATCTTGCCCTTCTGCTTTTCAAATTTCAGTGAGTTCGCGGGAATTTCCATCGCCAGATTCACTCGCGCTGTATTGGGTCCCGTATAAAAATAGGGAGCCTCCATACTCGCCGTCACATTGCCGGCCATCGAACCGTTCGCCTGCGACTCCAACGTCTTCTCCACGACGTTCCCCGCAAGCAGATCTTGCGCTCGTACATTGCAATATCCGCTTCGCGACCGCACATTCGTCCCGCCGCGGTCCACTTTCACCTTCAACGTGTGGCAACTTCCTTCCGGCGAAGGCGACGGTGAATACCCGATCACGTAATATTCCGACTGTTCCTTGCCGATCTTCTCCAGTCCACCCAACAGATCATTCGTATTCTTGATCAGAAAACCACCGGTTCCCTGCGCCAGTTCATCCAGGACTTGCTGAGGCCCTTCCGTCGAAACGGGCGGGATGATCTGCCTGGGCTGATTGTAGGGATTGCTCCCATACAACTGGCCGTTATTCGGCAGGTTACCAGGAGCGCCGCCTCGCCCGCCGGTCGTCCCTCCACCCGTACCACCTGTCGTACCGCCAGTCCCGCCTTTGCTGCCCCCGCCAGTGCTACCGCCGCCGCTGCTTCCGCCTCCGGTACCTCCGGACCCACCTCCACCGAAGCCGCCGTGTCCGCCACCCCCACCACCTCCTCCTCCACCACCGTGCTGCGCCGCCGATAGCATCAGTGCCGCAGCCGGAAATTCATATCCTGATCCCGCTACGCTTCGAAGTTGCGACGTGCGGTATTGCAAAACCGCCGAACTCAACTTTTCTGACGCCGCACTCCACGGCGACGCACCCCCCCGTTGGTTGCGTCCCATCTGGCCTTCGACAAACAAGCCGCGAGCATCAATTGGATAAATCGCCACATTCGCCTTGTTGCACTGATCGATCACTGCCGTCAGTTCCGATCGCTCCTCGGGAGTCAGCGAAAAACCGGCGCTCAGAAACACCAGCGTCTTGCGTCCGGGTATCTCCTGCAGGTTCTTGGCGAGCGTTCGCAGCGCCAGCAAGACATCCCGCACGGCGAAATCGGTTTCTTCTCCGCTGAGCATCGGCATGCTCGGCGGCGCTCCCAACGACGCTACCTCCACTCCTGAATTGCCGGGATTCGCCGATACCGCTGAGAACTTCACTCCGTTCACGACCTGTTTCAGCCGCTCCGCGTCTGCCGTGAAATTTTGTGCAATGTGCAGAGTCCCGCCAAAATCCATCACCGCGATCAGTCGGTTTGGACCGGTGTTCCCGTCGATAAACTTGATTGCCGCCTGCCGCGCGTACGCCTGGTTGCTGGCACTCAGCGTCGAGTTGTCGAACAGCAGAACCAGATAGTGTTTCTGCGAGCTTGACGGAGATGCTGGATCCGCTTCGAATGAGAATGTCTTGACTTGCTGTTCTTTATCGTCTTCCCACACGCGAAAGTCTTTCGCAGTCAGGTCGTGGACATAACCTCCCTTCTTGTCGGTGATGATCGTGTCCACAAGAACCAGCCGTGACTCCGATTTGATTACGACCGCACTGTCGGCGGGCAAACCACTCGTCGGGTGCTGTTGCGTAGGCGCGGATTGCTGTGCTGCAGACAACGCGGCTGCCCCTGCGCATGCCGCGGTTAACACCGCAGTCTTCACAACGAATAGCAATCGTTGAAGTTTCATAACCGCCTCCCGTCTCTTCCATTGCAGCCGTCGCTATGGAATCTGCACAGCTCCACTTTCCGCCGACATCAATTGCTTTTCGGCATCCCGCACCACCAGCCGGACCATATAACTTCCCGGCTTCACGTCAAAACTGCTCTTGACGGTGATGCCCGAGTTCAGTTTCTTCTCCAAGGTTTCATCGCGCAGGCGCATCTCCACAACTTTTTCGTTGCCCATGATGTAATTCCCGTTGCGGTCGAACAGTCCGGCGACGATCGTCAGAT
>Ga0335078_10001176_pt1 | contig 39692 bp, 34 predicted proteins | sample Lox_Sample_32_FD_206711 | JGI IMG/M metagenome (GOLD analysis project Ga0335078, IMG submission 206711) | Soil microbial communities from Loxahatchee National Wildlife Refuge, Florida, United States - Lox_Sample_3.2 | ecosystem: Environmental > Terrestrial > Soil > Wetlands | place: USA... | reverse complement strand
CCAGCCGCAATGCGTCCTCGGTGCGTGCCAGTGCGGCGGTCTCGTCGCCGGCCTCCTCCCAGGCCCGCGCTGCCCTGGTATGCAGCTCAGCCCGGTCGGCGCCGGCCCGCCCGGCGGGGTCGGGTACCTGATCCCACAGCTCGAGCACCCGTTCGCAGTGCCGGGCCGCCTCCCTATGCGCATACACCCCCTCGGCGCGTCCGGCGGCGCGCACCGCCCAGGTCAGCGCCTCGCCCGGCTGGCCGGCCCGGTACCAGTGCTCGGCCAGCTCGGCGGCGAACCGCGGCGCCGCGCCCCGCCGCCTCGACCGCACTCATCGCCGCTCCTCCCGGCCAGCGGTGCCAACGTCTGGCCCCCGGCAAGCCCGGCCCACGGCAAGCCAGCGTCAGACCCGGGCTGTTCGCTGGCCTCCGCTAAGGACCTCTAAGGAGGTTATCCGAGGCCCCTAGGCACCGTCGACCGTCATCCTTGGGCGCTTGCCCGATCCGCTCCCCGGCTCCTTAGAGACCGCGCGGATTGGCGTGATCTGCTGGGCTTCGGCGTGTCATGAGGCGAAACAGGCACAGGTTCCGTGATCATCGGAGTTCCTTACGCTCTGTGATCACAGGAGTCCCTGTGCCTGCCATCCCATCATGGCTGCTGGAACCGTTGTGGGACCAGTTCGCCGCGCTGCTGCCCGACCGGCCCGTCTATCACCCTTCGCACCCGCTGGGCTGCCACAAGCCGCGGATCGCGGACCGGATCATCTTCGAAAAACTCATCCAGGTCCTGCGGTTCGGCTGCTCGTATGAGTCAATCGCCGACTGCACCTGCGGTGCCACCACGATCCGGGAACGCCGCGACGAATGGATCAAGGACGGGATCTTCGCGGGCCTGAAGACGATCGCGCGGGAGTCCTATGACCGCATTATCGGCCTGGCCCTGCGGGACATCGCCGTCGACGGGTGCATCACCAAGGCGCCCGGCGGCGGGCACTGCGCCGGCCCCAGCCCGGTCGACCGCAGGAAACAGGGCATGAAACGGTCGCTCATGGTCGAGGGGCGCGGTATCCCGCTCGGCCGGGTGCTCGCCCCCGCGAACCGGCACGATTCCCCGCTGCTGGCCCCCACGCTGGGCAAACTCGGCGACCTCGGCCCGCTCCCGGATGACATCACCGTCCATCTCGACGCCGGGTACGACTCGCAGAAGACCCGCGACGAGCTCGTCGGCCGCGGCATGACCGGGGACATCGCCCATAAGGGCGAGAAGGCCCCGATCCAGGCCGGGCAGCGCTGGCCCGTCGAGCGGACAAACGCCTGGCACAACTCCTTCAACCGGCTGCAGCGCTGCTACGAACGTAACGAAGACGTCATCGACGCGTTTTTCGACCTCGCCGACGCGATCATCACAGTCCGCAGGCTCATCCGCGAGGCATGGACCCTCTACCGATGGGCCGGCAGGCCGGCCAGGCGTCCATGACCACCCACCTATCCGCGCGGCCTCTTAGCCGCAGTCTGGAATCTGTCAGATGACGCTGGCAGCAGAAAACGCCCTCTGCCCGGCGCGAGCCGCGGGGCAGCGGGCACGTCCGGTACCGGCCGGGGGCCTGATTGGTTCGGCAGAACAACCGCGCTGTACCCCGGACCGCGCGGCCAGAATCTGGAGGAATTTGTGATGCGTGACAATGTTCAAGCCGTCGCGCCGGTGACGTCGCGGCCCCGGACGCCGCCTGGGGATCGAATGACGCGGCACCGGGGCCTGGCGCTGGGCCTGATCCTGGCGGCCCAGCTGCTGGTGGTCATCGACGGGTCGATCGTGACCCTGGCGCTGCCGGCGATCCAGCGCGGCCTGGGATTTTCGCCGGCCGGGCTGCAGTGGGTGCTCAGCGGCTACGCGCTGGCGTTCGGCGGCCTGCTGCTGCTGGGCGGGCGGCTGGCCGACCTGCTGGGCCGGCGGGCGATCCTGATCACCGGGGCCGCGATGTTCACCGCCGCCTCGCTGGCCTGCGGGCTGGCCAGCTCGCCCGGGCTGCTGATCGGTGCCCGCGCGGCCGAGGGCCTGGGAGCCGCGCTGATGGCCCCGGCGGCGCTGTCGCTGATCTTGGCGATGTTCCCGGAAGGCCCGCAGCGGAACACGGCACTGGGCGCATACGGTGCGGTCAGCGGCGCTGGCGGCGCGATCGGTGTGCTGGCCGGCGGGATGCTGACCACCTGGCTGTCCTGGCGGTGGATCTTCTTCGTCAGCCTCCCGGTCGGGGCGCTGATCGTAGCCGGCGCGGCGCCGCTGATCCCGGAAAGCCGCGCCGCCCTGGCCCACCGCCGGTTCGACGTGGCCGGCGCGGTCACCGTCACCGGCGGCCTGTCGCTGCTGGTATACGCGGTGGCCACCGCCGCCAGCCATGGCTGGGCCTCACCGGCCACCGCGGCGCTGCTGGCCGGCGCCGCCGCACTGCTGGCGCTGTTGATCGTCATCGAGGCCCGGTCCGCGTCGCCGCTGCTACCGCTGGCCTTCTTCCGCAACCGCGCCGTCGCCGCCGCCAACCTGGCCGGGCTGCTGCTGGGCGGGCTGATGTTCCCGATGTTCATGTTCCTGTCGCTGTACATGCAGCAGGTGCTCGGCTATCCGCCGATCCGCGCCGGGCTGGCGTTCCTGATCATCGCTGTCGGGATCATCATCTCCTCCGCGCTGGCCCAGCACCTGGTTACCCGCGCCGGCGTCAGGCTCGTGCTGACCGCCGGGCTGGCCGGGTGCGCCGCCGCCCAGGCGCTGTTCACCCGGCTGCCGGCCGCCGGAAGCTTCCCCGCATACCTGCTGCCCGGGTTCGTGATCGTGGCCGCCGCGCTCGGCCTGGCCTTCGTCGGCGACCTGATCGCCTCCGCGATCGGCGTGCGCCCGGCCGACGCGGGCCTGGCCTCCGGGCTGATCAGCACCAGCCAGCAGATCGGCGGCGCCATCGGCCTCGCGGTCACTGCCACCGTGGCGGCCGCACGTACCACCGCGCTGCTGCGCGGTCACGCCCCCGCTGTGGCGCTCACCGGCGGTTTCCATGACGTCTTCCTCATCACCGGCACCCTTGCCCTCGCCGCCGCCCTGGCAGCCGTCACACTCACCGGCCGCGCCCGCCCGGCCATGGCGGATGCGGCGCCGACACCGGAACGTCATTCCGGTCAATAGCCCGGAACGTCACGAAGGCACAGCAGAAAAGGAGAAAAGGAAATGGCTCAGCTGTACGGCGTCGATGTCTCAGAGGCCCAGGGGCAAATCAACTGGGACGCCCTGAACGCGGTTTCCAACTTCGCGGTCATCCGCTCGTGCTTCGGCACCGCCCGCAAAGACCACCAGCTCGACCGCAACAGATCAGAGGCCCACCGGGTCCAGGCCGCGGCCGGCCCGCTCGGCATCGGCTACTACCACTACGCCTACCCCGAGGACAACTCCCCCCAGGCTGAAGCCGCCTTCTTCGCGGCCAGCGTGACTCCGCTGGCGGCCGGGGATCTGCTGGCCCTGGACTGGGAAGAACGGTACAGCGGCGATCACGTGGCGTGGTGCCTGGCGTTCCTGCAGGCCGTTACGGCCAGGACGGGGATCCAGCCGCTGATCTACCTCAACCAGTCGACGATCAGCTCACACGGCTGGAGGCCCGTCATCGACGCCGGCTTCGGTCTCTGGCTCGCCGACTGGGACGGCAGCAGGACCGGCCCCGGCGTTCACACCCCCTGGCCCTTCACCGCCATGCGTCAGTGGACCGACGCCGACACCGTTGCGGGAATCGGTGACCGGGTGGACGGGGATGTGTTCTACGGCGACTTCGCCGCCTGGGCGGCTTACGCCCATCACGCCCCGGCCCACGTGAGCTGACCGCCGGCCTGGGCCTGCCCCGGGGCTCCCTGGCAGGCCCAGCCCCCGCCACATTGCCACATCCTCACCGTGCGGACTCACCGTGCGGACCGGATACCCCCGCTGCCGGGGCCCGCCGGGCCCGGAGCCGCCAGGCCCCGGACCACCAACCGAACCGGCCAGCACGAAAGACAGGAGAACCACGATGGCAACCGGCACCGTGAACAGTCACGGCACCCCGCTCAGCAAACGTTCCGGGCCCGGCACCGGCTACCCGGTCGTCGGCTCCGTACCCGACGGCACCGCCGTGACCATCATCTGCCAGACCACAGGCACCACCGAGACCGGCGACTTCGGCCCCACCTCCCTGTGGGTGGGACCGCCTGGCCGACAATACCTACGTCTCGGACGCCTTCATCAACACCGGCACCAACAACATGGTCGCCCCGCCCTGTACCCCGCAGCCGGGCGGGACCATCGAGCAGCGGCTGGACCGGTTCGTCAGCGACTGGAACGGCAAGTACCTGAACTACGACGATTCCGTGCCGGATCAGTGTTTCAGCGTCGCCAACGCGTGGGCCAAGCAGTACCTGGGCCTGCACGACTTCACCGGCGAGTTCGCCGCTGGCATCATCGGCCAGGGCGGCTCCGACTTCACCCGGATCGATTATGGCCTGGGGAAATATCCTCCGCCCGGAGCGATTGTCGTCTTCCACGAGTGCCCGGCACAGGGCATCACCGCGGCCGGCCAGGTGGACGTGTGCATCTCGGCGACCCCGGAAAGCTTCATGGGCTTTGACCAGAACTGGGCCCCCGACCGCCACTGCCGCCGGATCACCCACGATTACCAGGGTGTCGCCGGATGGCTGATCGCCAACCGGCTGGGCTGAACCAGACCTGTAACCACATGAGCGACCAGCGCTATGTCAGCCTCAGATGCGTGGGGCCCCTGCGTGCAGGGGTCCCACGCTCAGGCAGCGAAGCGGACCTTGACCAAGAACGTGGCGGTAGCTGGAAGCGGTACGCATGGCCAACGCCTGCGCCCGGGGCCGGCGGGTGACGCCTGGCAGCGGCCAGGACATCCGTCAAACCTCCGGCAGCCCCTTCACCGTGAAAGGACCATCCTGCGATGACCGTGATTTCCCTGGACGCGCTCGGTGTCACCTGGCGGCCGAAACCAGCGCCAAGGTGGCCATCGCCACCGAGCGGATCACCGGGGGCTTGTGCCGCCTGATCGCCACCAGCTCCCCGGCTCCGGGGTGGGGAAAGGGGTCATGGCAATGCGGGTGCTGATCGCCGGTGCCGGGATCGCAGGCCTGACGACCGCGCTCAGCCTGCACGCGGCGGGCATCGAGGCGCTGATCGTAGAGTCCGCGCGCGAGCTGACGCCGATGGGGGCTGGCATCAACCTCCTGCCGCACGCGGTGCGTGAGCTGACCGACCTGGGCCTGGGCGGGAACTTGAGGCGACCGGCATCGCCACGTCGGAACAGGCGCACTTCGACCGGCACGGCAACCTCATCTGGAACGAGCCGCGGCCGCGGGCTCGGCTGCCATACTCAGCACCACCGCCCAGCCCGCCCTCACCTGCCACACCCGCTAAGACGGGCAGCCCTGGCTTCGTCTCCGCGATCGATCTCTGATCGCGGAGATTGCGGTGTGGCTCGCTCAAGGGCACACAGGCGTTGGATGCTGTAGTACGGCACACTACAATGAGCTACATGAGTCATCCGCTGAGCCGCGGACTTCTTCCAGTCGATACCGTGTTGCTGCAGCGCCTGTACGTATCTGTTCTTCATCGAGCATGGCACCCGCCGCGTGCACCCGGCCGGCATCACCGCCCGCCCCTGCAGGCGCGTGGGTGACCCAGCAGGCCCGCAACCTGCTCATGGACCTCGAGGGTCAGGCGGACTATTCGGCACCCACAGGCGCAGCTCAGCCGCTCAATCGATTATTCGAGCGGCACAGGCGCGGCCGCGGCGGGCAGGGCGAACACCGCTGTTATCAGCGTCCAGTGCGGCCCGCAGGTCACGCGGAGGTGGTCGGCGGCTTGGTGTACGAGCCACAGGCCGTGGCCTTGCTCGACCGGCCAGGGCACCGCGCCGGAAGCGCGGGGGGCTTGCCCGCCGGTGCCGTCCGGGGCGCGGCCGTCGCGGCTGGACGGGCCGGGGTCGCTGACCTCGCAGTGCAGGGTGCAGGCAGTGACATGGATCCGGAGCCGCCCATGTCCCTGGCCGTGACGGACGGCGTTGGCGGCCAGTTCGTGGACGGCGAGCATCACATCGATGGCCCGGTCCTCGGGCATGCCGCTGGCGGTCGCGTAGCCCAGCACCGCCTTACGCAGCCCTGCCAGTGCGTCGGTGTCGAATTCCCGGTCTAGCACCGCCGCCTCCGCCTCGTTGCCTGGCTGGATGGATGCATCAGCCGGACCCCAGCAGTCACCTGCACGGTGTGCGGCGTGCCGGGCGCCCGCCGCCAGCCGGGGGCCGTGACTGCCGATCGCCGCTCGCCTCCTTAGGGACGCCTGTCCGCCGTTCGGCCTACACGCGGGCTCACGCTACCCGGGGCCAGCCAGGGCAACCCACTTGGTGCGTGCCGGTTAGCCCGCGATCACCGGATGCCGGTTCCCGTGCCGGCCGCTCCGGTCTGGTCCCGGATGGTGAGAATCTGGTCCACGCCGACCAGGCTCAGCACCTTGGCGACTGCCGGCTGCGGGCGGGTCAGTTCCAGGATGCCGCCCCGCTGCGTGATCGCGCGGTGCGCGTGGATGAGCTCCCTGATCGCCGCCGAGTCAGCGAACCGCAGCCCGGACAGGCCGACGGTCGGGCGGGTGGTGCCGCCGTCGAGCTGGGCGGCCAGCAGCTGGTTCAGTTCTGCGGCGGTAGTGAGGTCGGCCTCGCCGGCCAGTACGATCACCGGGCCTGACGGCCCGGCGGTGACGGCCGCGTGCAGCATGCTCATCGCCGGGTCCGCTGCATGAAGGTGGCCGCCGGCGTGCCAGCGGGCTGGTTCGCCGGGTGCTGGCTCCGTCGGTGATGTCCCGGGATACGACGGCCAGCATCGCGCCGCCTGCGGCCGCGCGGAACACCGAGATGTCCAGCCACCGGTCCGCGGAGAGCAGATGGGTCTCGAACCGGGCCGGCTCCCCGGTCGCCTCGACACGCTCCAGGGCGGCGGTGAGTTCATCGGCGGCGCCGGGGATCAGGTCCCGGGCCGAGCGGCCGGTGGTGGCGGGCTGGCCGGTCAGCCGGGCCTGGGCCGGGTTGCTTTCCACCACCCGGTACCGGCTGTGCCCGTTGCCGCCGATGGCCTGGACCAGGTTGAACCCGGCATCCACCGACTCGAACAGCGCCCGGTAGCGCTGTTCGCTGGCCGCCAGTGATTTCTGGGCCGCCGCGAGGTCGGCGGCGGCAGCGTGCCAGGCCGCCCGCGGGCTCGCCGCCACCGCGTCCGCTGGATCGGCCAGCAGCCGGGCCAGCTGCTGGTGCTGGTCCAAGAACGCGACGGCGTCCGGTTCCAGCGGCAAGTCCAGATGGGTCTCGGTCCAGTAGTGCGCGGTGCGGATGAAGGCCAGCAGGCCCAGCAGCAGCTCGGCGGCCGGGTTCCCGGCCGCCGCGGTGACCGCGGCGCGGGCGCGGGCTGCCTGCTCGGCGTCCAGGAAGATGACCGCCAGCACGTCGAGCAGGTCCGATTCCAGCTGTGTCCCCGGGCCGGGCATCGCGGCCGGGCCGGGGATGGCTTCCAGCCGGCGCAGCGCCGCCTCCAGCATGGCCGGGTCCGGCACGGGGCGGCGCAGCAGCCCGGTGATCTGCCCGGCGGTCTGCGGCGGGGCGTCCGGGTCGCCGGCCGGGCGGCCGAGCCCGGCCAGGAAGCAGGCATGCCGTATGATGCAGTACCGCACCTCGCAGAACCGGGACAAATGCACGAACAGCCGTTCCTTGAACAGCGACGGCAGCGGGCAGTCCAGGTACGCCGCCTGGGTGAACGCCCACAGCCCGGCCAGCAGCGGCCCGGTGCCCGGGGCCGGGCGGGAGAAGTTCGGCAGCACCCCGAACCGCCCCTCCACCTGCCCTGCCAGGCGGTCGGCGTCACGGTCGCGTTCCCGGGCGGCGGTACTCACCGGGCCGCTCGCGCGGCCGGGAACCCCAGCCCGGCATCATCCGCGGTGACGACACAGGGGCGGCGCAGCCATCCGGTCAGCTCCAGCACCCGCCGCACGGCCGGCGCGGTCCCCGGAAGCAGACCGAACCGGCCGCCGCGACCGGTCACCGCCTGTTCCGCGCCGCCCAGGGCAGTCAGCACCGCCGCGTCGATGAACGCCGCCCGGGACAGGTCGATCACCACCACCAGGCCGTTGTCAGCGCTCAACGGGGCCAGCACCTGACGCAGCAGCGGGAGCGTGCTCACGTCGTGCTCCCCGGCCAGCACGACAACCGCGGCGCGCGGCCCCGGCCCCACCAGCTCACATGACGCACCGCCGTACTGTGCCACTGTCAAGAGGTAGCTCCGTTCCCGCCGCCGGACGTTCACCGCGGTTGCCCTTGCGGGCAGGCCCCGCCGCTGTCCTGTCTGTCCACCTTAGGCGCCGGTCACCGCACGGAAACAACTCCCCGATCATGAAGAAACCTTCACACAGCGCGGAGCAGGTAGCCGACCCCGCGGACCGTCACCACGCGGCGCGGCCTGGCTGGGTCATCCTCGATCTTGCGGCGCAGGTTTTCACGTGCACATCGCAGACCCGCTCATCAGCGGCCGCGGCACCGCGGGCAAGCCGCCGTGCGATCTCCCGCCGGGTGAATACCCGCCCAGGCTCGGCCGCCAGCATGGCCAGCACCCGGAATTCCGACGGGGTCAGCTCGATGGTTCTCCCGCCGATCCGCGCCGTCTGCCCGGCCAGGTCCAGGTACAGGCCGCCGGCCTGGCGGACCGCGTCCGGCTCCCGGTCCCGCCGCCGCCGCAATATCGCCCGGACCCGGCTGACCATCTCGGCCATCGAGAACGGCTTACCCAGGTAATCATCGGCGCCGGCCTCCAGGCCGACCACCCGGTCCACCTCACCGGCCAGTGCGGTCAGCATCAGCACCGGAACCGCGCTGCGCTCCCGCACCCGCCGGCACACCTCCACCCCGGACAGGCCCGGCAGCATCACATCCAGGATCAGCAGGTCATACGACCCCGGCCCGCACTCCAGCACCGCTTCCCCGCTGCCCACCACGTCCACGCGATAGCCGCACGCCCGCAGCGAGTACCCGACCGAATCGGCGATCGCCGGATCATCCTCGGCGACCAGGATCCGCTCCGTCATCCCTGCCCCGCCACCGGTGCCAGGCCCGCGCGGCGGGAGCACGGTGATCGCCGACCGCCACCTGCCTCCCAGATCCTGGCATGCAACCGCAGCAAACGGCTGGCGCCGGTCACGTCCGGCACCCCTGCACCGCCGCACCCACAGCCAGCCCGAACCCGGCCGCGGATCCGTCCCCAGGCGCGACACAAAAGCCCACGTCCCGGAGCATACCCGCCCCCGCCGCCCCGATCACCGCTGGCGTGCTCGCCTCGTCCATCGCCTTGACTGGGTTCGGCCTGGACTCGGTGATCGAGTTCTTCGCCGCGGCCATCGTCGTGTGGCAGCTGCGCGGTGAGGGCGAGGACCGGGAAACCCGCGCGGTGCGGCTGATCGGCATCACGTTCTTCGCGCTCGCGGCCTACCTCACCGTCGAGGGCATCCGCGACCTGGCCGGTCACGCCCGGCCGGAGCAGTCCGTTCCCGGGCTTGCCGTGGCCGCGGCCGCCTTGATCGTGATGCCGCTGCTGGCCGTGGCCAAGCGCCGTACCGGGCGGGCGCTGGGCAACCAGACGCTGGTCGCGGACTCCGCCGAAAGCGCGCTGTGCGCCCTGACCTCGGCGGCCGCCCTGCTCGGCGCCGGCCTAAACGCCTGGCTGGGCTGGTGGTGGGCCGATCCGGTGGCCGGCCTGGTCATCGCCGCCCTGGCTGTCAGGGAAGGCCTGGAAGCCTGGGCAGACGCCGACTGACGACCCAACGCCCGGCCGGCCGGTCCGCAATTCGCTGATGGGCCCGGTGAGTTCAGCGAACTCACCGGTCGTCAGACGTCAAACCGGCGAGCCGGGCGGCCAGGTCGCCGGTCAGGGTGCGGGCCTGCTCGGCCTCGCGGGCCAGAGCTTGCTCGCGTGCGCCGGTCTTGTCCAGCAGCAGCCTGCCCGGGTCCTGTCCGGTCACCAGGGCACCATCCTTATTGCGGCGCCGCTACGGTGCTCGTTGTCATGCGCCGCGCCAGGCGGGGGTGGAGGTGCCGGTCAGCCGCCGGGCCATCACATCGCTCATCGCCCAGTACACGCGCGATCCGGAGCTGGCGGGACGATGCTCGCAGGCGCGGGCCAGGCGCCGGTGCAGGGCCAGCATGCCGTAGGCCTGCTCCACCCCACCACCCACCGCCTGGGCTAAGTTCCCGTCGTTGACCGGCCGATCGGGCACGCAGCGGGCACGGCCTCTTCGTCCCGAACTAGCCGCGCCGCTGGGCGTTTGGCCGTCGTCCCAGCTAGCTGAGTGTGCTGGCGGTCGTCGTTGCCGCGGTTGTGCGTGGACGTTGCTGTACTTCCGTGCTGTACGGTCTGCCGTCTGAGCAGCTCGGGGCGTCGTTGTTCGGATCGGTTCAAGCTGGAGCAACGCCGTTGGCGCGCACGCTAGTACGGTAGAAGTGTGGCGACTTTCGACGACGTGGCTCGCATGGCCTCCGAGCTGCCCGCGGTCATCGAGGGCGAAGACAAACACGGCCATGGTCACCGGACCTGGGCGGTCGGCGGCAAGGCCTTCGCCTGGGAACGCCCGTTCAGCAAAGCTGACCTGAAGCGGTTCGGCGACCAGACCCCGCCCGAGGGACCTATCCTCGCCGTCCGTACGGCGGACCTGCACGACAAGGAAGCCGTCCTCGCGGCGAACCCGGCCGCCTTTTTCACGATCCCGCACTTCGATGGGTACAGCGCCGTCCTCATCCAGCTGAACGAGGTCAGTACCGAAGCGCTCAGGGACGTGCTCACCGACGGCTGGCTGGCATGCGCCCCGCGCCCCCTGGCCGACCAATACACCGACGATCCGAAACGGCTGCGGCCGACCCTCTAGTCCGCGTTTACCACCCGGATGACGGCACGGCGATCTTGAGAGGGGACCCGCAGAATAAGAGACGGGCTCGCCTGCGCCGCAGGTCGTCCAAGTCGGTCCGGTCCTTCGGCAAGGCTTGGTCTTTCGCGCCTGTCTTCATGCGCCGAGATCGGGCGTCGTGCGTTGGTGTGGCTGCTCGGTTGTCCGGGGTAGCTTGAGCTCAGTCCGGCCCCGGCCGGTATCTGTGCCTGCGCAGGTCACCTGGCGTGCCCGTGAGATTTACCGGATTATGACCGGTACGTACCAATGTGGTGGAGGCTGCCGTGCCGAACTTTGAGGACCAGGCAGCGGTGCCGGGTCGGAAGATTGGCGAGGAGCTGAGTGCAGAGGGTCGGCTGCGCCTGGTGCTCCGCGCGTTCGCGGCTGCTCCGTTGGGTGCCGACATGCCTCAGTTGCTGATCTCGCAGGCCGTGGCGGCCACCGGCTCGAGTGGCGGCGTGGTCTGCGGTGTGCGGGGCGACCGGGTCGTGATCCTGGCCAGCGAGGGCTATACGCCAGACCAGCGTTCGGCGGGCGGCCCGCTCATCATGGGGGATCTGTCGTTGCCCCTGACCTATGCGGCGACCACCGAACAGCCGGTCTGGCTGGTGTCGCAGGCCGATACGGCCGATCGGTTCCCGCGCATTGTCGAACTCGTTCCGCGGGACGAACGGGCTTACGCGGCGCTACCGCTGAGAGCGAACGGTGTGTCGCTCGGGGTCTTGGGGGTCAGTTTTGCCGCGCGGCATGACTTCACCGAGGCGGATCGTGACTTCCTGCTCGCGCTGGCCGACATCTGCGCGGTTTACCTGCAGCAGTGGAGCGAGTTCGGCGCATCGGGTGGGCGAGCGAGATCAACGGTCCAGCTCGGCCACTTGGTGCAGGCTCTGTCCCGGGCAGATACCGCGGATCAGGTGGCGCGGGTGGTCGCAGAGGCGGGAGCTATGTCGGCGGGTGCAGAATTTGCCAACATCGCCGTGACGGACCTCGGCGCAGGACGACCGGCCACCGCGAACCTGTACCATGCATCGAGCCTGGTCAAGGAAGTCGCACAGCGATACATGGTGATCCCGCTCGATGAGTCCACTCCGCTGGGCACCGTCCTGGGATCGGGCGGTGAAGTCTGGCTGCGGTCCCTGTCCGACATCGGGACGCGCTACCCGTCCCTGCTCGAGGACACCCGCACGGCCGGGCTGGCTTCGACGGCATCCCTTGCCCTATACGGCCGGGGCCGCCGTGTGATTGGCGCGATGGGTGTGGCCTGGGCGCAGGCCCAGGCGTTCACCGATGCACAAAAGGACGAGGTCCGGGTCGTGGCCCGGCTCGCCGCGGACGCTCTGGGACGTGCGCAATTGCTGGAGGCTGAGCGTGCGGCACGCGAGCGTACCGAGCGGCTGCAGCGGACAATGACGGCACTGGTGGCCTCGGCGTCATTGGCCGAGGTGACCGCTGCTGTCTTCCAGCACGGACTGCCGCCTTTCGGCGCGTCGGCGGCCCGGCTGGCCCTGATCGACCGGCAGCAGCCCGAGTTGCTGGTGACGCTGAACACGGTCGGCTTCCCGGGGTCCGTTGTCGCCGGATTGGATGAGCTGCCGGTCTCGGTCCCCTCCCCATCGCGGGAGGCGGCCGCCACGTCCGCCATCGTCTACCTGCCAACCCCCGAGGACCTGGCGGCGAAATATCCCGATGCCTGCAAGGTGCTCATACGCTCCGGCCACCAGGCCTGGGTCGCTCTGCCGCTGCGCAGCAGCGGGCGCATGCTGGGCATCTTGACGCTCGCCTTCCCCAAGCCGCACCCAATCGACAATGGTCCCGATCAGATCAGTCTCGCCGCGCTGGGCTCGGCCATCGCCGACGCAGTCAGCCGCGCGATCCAGCACGACACCGACCGTGACCTGGTTATGTCGGTGCAGCGCAGCCTGCTTCCCGAGACCTTGCCCGAACACCCGGGGGTGCGCCTGGGCGCCCGCTATCTGCCTGCGGAGACCCTCTACGGCATCGGCGGTGACTGGTACGACGCCCTGCTGCTGCCCGGCGGCCGGATCCTGCTCCTCGTGGGCGATGTCGCCGGTCACGGGCTTAAAGCCGCGATCACCACAGGGCAGATGCGAACCGCTGCCCGCGCGCTCGCCCCGACCCACGGACCCGCGGCCCTGCTCGATGCGCTGGATCAGTTCATGGGCAGCGGGCCGGACGTATTGCCCGCGACCGCCGCCGTCGCCATCATCGACCCCGCCGAAAGAACACTCCGGTATTGCCTCGCCGGACATCCGCCCCTGCTACTGCGCGATCCAGACGGAACCCTTGCCATGCTCGACGAGGCGAGAGGGCCGCTGCTGGGCTTTGGGGCCGGAGACCGTCCAGAGCGGGTGGTCACCTTCGTCCCCGGCACCTGCCTTGTGCTATTCACCGACGGGCTCGTGGAGCGACGCGGCGAGATAATCGACGCCGGGTTCGCCCGGCTCAGCGCAGCACTCACGGCGGCGGCCACACTTGATCCAGCCAGCCTGTGCGACGCTCTCATCGAGCGATCACTTCCGCGCACCGGCCGCAACGATGACACGGCCATCCTCTGTGCGTTCCTCGCCTAACGCTTCATGCCTTGAGCTGGGCTGGAACATCGGGTGGGGCGCAGGACTGCTCCGTGGTGACTCTTCCTCCCGAACTAGCGGCGCCGCTGGGCGTTTGGCCGTCGTCCCAGCTTAGCTCCGTGTGCTGGCGGCTGTGAGGTGACGTTGCTGTACTTCCGCGCTGTACTGTGTGCCGCATAGAGCCCGAGTGGCTGCCCAAGCGAACGGGCGAACACCGGGTCACCCGCACGGTCTGTCTGGCTGATGGGAGATCGCGATGGCTGATGGCAAGGGCATCGCCCTGGCACGAAGAGCACGTCCGGCACAGAAAGTGGTGTCGCAGAGGAACAAAACAACCGTTGCTCTTCCCCTCTCGGTGATCAGGGCTGAGGAGCCGGTGACGATGAGAGTGGGGGACTGGATCAGCCTGGCTGGACTGGTGATCTCGGTCATCGGGTTCAGCGTGGCGGTCAGGCAGCTCATCCGCATCGCACATGCGTCGGAAGCGGACCAGGCGAGTCATCGAGCGAACCCGGAAGAGGCCCCAGCCTCCTGATCCGTAGATCAATGGAATGTGTCCGGCTAGTGCTCCGCAGTCCAGAATCGCAGGTCAGCATCCTGATGAGTGTCCGGTATAGGTGCCGGAGTCCCGCCCGATCCGGTCAGTCTGTGAGAAAACTGGGTTCGGTGCCCGTGGTCAGCCGGGACGCAGGTCAGGCGGTGTGCCAGTCGTCGTTTGGCTTCCGCGTCTCGGACAGTCTCCGGTCGCCGCGCTGGTCTCGGCCGAAGCGGCATCAAGCCGTCAATGTCTTTCTGGTTCTCTCCCGTCTCCACAGAGTGAGGGGGCGGTGGTTAGTTCCATATTCCTGTATCCATAATGCCTATTTAATTCCTGATTGCACCTGATTGCACCTGGCGGGACGACTCAGGTAGTCCCTTCTGGGAACCTTTGCCTCTGCCGGAAATAGTTCGGCTAGTGCATTTCTGAAGTTACTGGTACTCCGCGCGATGTTTGGGGTGAGCGGGCAAGGTGGGTACCTGCAAGGCGGGGGGTCACAGTGGTGGTCCTGGGTAAGAGTCTGCGGTCGCCGGACGAGGTGTCTGCGGTACCGCTGCCGGCCGCGGCCGGAGATCTGGGTGACGCGCCGTCTATTGCCGCCCCGCTGGCGTTCGCGATCACTGTGGCGGGCGGTGTGCTGTGCGCGGCGATCGGCGTGACAGTCATGGCGGCCTGGCTCGCGCGGGCCACTGCCGTCTTGCGTTTCGGAAGCCAGAATCCGATGGCTTTCAATAGCGCGCTCGCCCTGGCGGTGACGGGGGCCGCGCTGGTCCTGGTGGCCGCCAGGCGGTCCTGGGCGGCACTGGCGGCGGGCGTGCTTGATGCCGCTTTTGGCGTTGCGGTGCTGACCGAGTACCTGGCGAACCGCAGCCTCGGCATCGACCGGCTGATCGTGAGGCCTTATCTCAGCGCGCCGGGTAGCGTACCGGAGCGCAGGCCGGAAGGGTCTCTGCTGGGATTCATGGAAGTTAACCGGGACATCACGGTCCGTAAGCAGGATGAGCGCGAGCTGCGCCGGGCAGCCGAGGATATCCGCGTGCTGAACGCGACGCTGGAGCAGCGGGTCCAGCAGCGCACCGAGCATCTGGAGCAGGCTAACTGTGATCTGGAGGCCTTCGCCTACTCCACCGCTCATGACCTGCGGACTCCGCTGCGCGGGATCAGCGGGTTCGCCGAGGCCCTGCTGGAGGACTACGGCGACCGGCTCGACGAGACCGGCCGCGGGTATGCCGCCCGGGTCCAGGCAGGCTGTGCGCGCATGGCCTCGCTCATCGATGACCTGCTGGACCTGTCGCGGGTGATCCGGGCGAATAGGCAGGGGCAAAGCGCTCGGGGCAGTGCGCCGGGTCATCGGGTTGCTGCGTGCTGATCGGCCGATAGCTTCGGCCGGATCGCGACCAGCCCAGCGTGCCACCGGGTACGGTCGAAACCGTGACCGGGAACCATGCCCACGTGGGTGCGACGCGTGGCAGCACCCTAGAAGACGACGGCCCGTTTCCGCTGCGCGTCCCGTCCCCGCTGCAGGAGCCGCATGACAAACGCCTGGGCGACGCCGGGGTCCGGCTGCTGCTCAAGCGAGATGACCTGATCAATCCGGATGTCCCCGGGAACAAGTGGCGGAAGCTCAAGTACAACCTCGCCGAGGCGGAACGCCTGGGACATCACACACTGCTCACCTTCGGTGGCGCTTACTCGAACCACATCCGTGCTATCGCCGCAGCAGCTGACCGGTTCGGCTTCGCCACGATCGGCGTCATCCGGGGTGAGGAGCACGTGCCGCTGAACGACTCGCTGGCATACGCGATGAGTAAGGGCATGCGGCTGACTTACCTGGACCGCGCCACCTACCGGCAAAAGCGTGACCCCGCTGTCATCGCCCGGCTGCGGCAGGTCTTCGGTGACTTCTACCTGGTGCCGGAAGGCGGCAGTAACGGTCTCGGCGTCCGGGGTTGCGCCGAGATTCCCGCGGAAATACCCGGCGATTTCAATGTCATCTGCTGCCCGTCCGGTACCGGCGGCACCCTCGCCGGGCCGCTGGCAGGCGCGCTACAAGGGACCGGACGGTATCGACCGGCCCGCCCCGCAGACCTTTGACTCCAAGACCAGCGCGGACCGGTGGCTGACGCTGACCGAAGCGGGGATCATCCGCGAAGACTGGGCCAATCCGGACGCTGGCCGCGTGCTTTTCGGCCAGTATGTGTGTGACTGGATCGATGAGCGGCCCGCCTTGCGGCCAAAAACGGTCGAACTGTACCGCTATCTGCTGCGCTGTCATCTCGGCCGGCATTTGACGGTCACGCGCTGGCCGATATCCGGGAGCCGAATGTGCGGCGGTGGCGGAAGAATCTGCTGGACGCCGGGGTGAGCCCGGTGACGGTGGCGAAGGCCTACCGGCTGCTCAAGGCCATTTTCAATACCGCTGTTGATGATGGGCTGATCCGCCGTAATCCGTGCCGGATCAAAGGGGCCGGAATGGAGAGGTCACCGGAGCGGCCGGTCCTGACCATCGGTCAGGTGTACGCCCTGGCCGAGGCGACCGGCCCGCGGTATCGCGCGCTGGTCTTGCTCGCCGTGCTCGGCAGTCTGCGGTGGGGGGAGCTGGCCGCGCTGCGGCGGTGCGACACTGGGAACGTGCTCGCGGCGGGTGCGGGGGCGAATCTGCGGGAGCTGATGGACCGGATGGGGCACGTGACCGCGCGGGCGGCCATGGTCTACCTGCACGGCAGCGATGAGCGTCAGCAGGCCATCGTGGACGTGCTGAGCAGGCAGACGGCGGCTCAGCTCGGCCGGTCCGGGCGGCAGCCATCGGGCACGCAACGGGCACGGCGACGGCGGCCGGCATCATGACGGCGGGCACTGGCCGGGCCGACATGGCGCCTGACCTGCGGGTTTCGCTGAGCGCGCCCGGCAGGACTCGAACCTGCGACCCGCTGCTTAGGAGGCCAGAACGCTATTCCAAGATGCTATTACAAGAATGCGCAGATAGCAAATACCTGGCCATCTTCCGAGATGCTACAAAGCAGTTTCTCTAGCCGTGCCGAAGCAGTTTCTCTAGCTCCCTTTAGTGGGTGGGCCAAATTTATCGCCAATTGCGGAGGCTGGCTTCTGGTCCCGCGCCCAGCGCCCACGGCCAGCACACGAGCTGGGCTGCCACCGGCCGCTCCCGCAGGTGCCGTACTGGCGGTGGCCGTGGTCAAAGCGGGCCGGCATCGCCCTTCTCGCTGTTGCCGCGCTGCTCGTGGGGGTTGGCATTGGCAGCAGTGCTATGGGCCAGCCGCCTCCTGGTTCCGGCGGCGCACGTAACCACGAAGTGAATCGATGGAAGTGAACACCTCGTACCCAAGCTCCTTGAGCCGGGCCAGGTCCGCCTCCTCCGGGTCAAGTTCCAGGAGGACCGGATCGCCCTGACCGGGTTGCAGGCCCTCCGGCCAGCATGCCTCGGCAACAGCTAGCACCTCGCCGGTCGCCGGATCCGGAACCTCGCAGTCAATCGCAGGATCTGCGCAGCCCAGTTCCGTGAGTTCGGTGACAAGCGCCATGACCTGCTCCGTGCGGGCGTCGAGGTCTTCGATCTCATCAACGACGACCGCCTGCCGTTTCACCGGCCGGGCGGGCGGTACGTTTCCAGCACGCAACCGGCCCAGGAAGTCGTTGGCGGCCTCGGCTAGAAGCTGACGGCGGGCCGCCAGAAAGTCGCTGTAATGGTCTATCTGCCATAGCGAGCGGTCTGGGGGGATCCACTGGGAGGCAAGCGCCCCGGGGTGCCGGTCCTCCACCTCGCTGAAGTAATCCTCGGGCCTGCGCTTGCCAATCTTGAGGTTGGTTTCCTGGGTCAGGAAGCAGAAGTTGGCGACGGCGTTGACCTGGCTGCGCCCATACCCGGCTTCGTACAGTACGGCCTTGGGGAAGATGTGGTGGATCTGGAGGCTGGTGAGGTGACCGAGCAGGTGGCTGTGCAGCGGCAGCCCGCTGCCGAAGTCCTGAGTCCCCTGCACCCGGATGAGCAGGTAGAGCAGCGGGTAGAACCGTGATCCCTGGCCGAAGCCTTCGAAATCCTGGCCATCGATGGTCAGATTTCCGCCCCGCCACCGTTCGAGTGAGCTGATCAGGCCGCCGATGCCGAGCCGGCCCGCGGTGTCGTAATCCTGGTTCAGGACGGACTCCGTTGACCCGGCGAAACGGCCCCAAAGAGCGGAATGGATGTACCAGTACAGGACGCGGTCGGTTTCCGTGAAGTCAGCGAACTGCCCGCCGGACTGGTGCAGCAGACGGCAGATCACCGGGAAGGCATACCGCCCCATCAGCACCCGGTTATGGTCCAGGCCGAGGCGCCCGGAGGTGATGTCGAGGAACTGGCTGATATACCGGGCTGAGGATTCCAGGGATTTCTGGAAACCGGTAACCGGCACGTTGTCCAGGTAACTGAACTCGGCGCGTCCGGTCGCTACTGCCGTGGTGTTACGCAACAGCCAGTCGAGGCTGAACGAGTACCCTTCCTTCTCCCAGCGGTCCAGGTGCGCGCGCATGGCCGCTCGGGCTTCCGGCCAGTGGGCGCACTGCTTGGCGAGCGCCAAGTCCCCCTTGGACAGCTTGGTCCCGCCGGAGTTGACCCGGTTGAAGATGTCGACCACCTCGTCGACGGTCCTGTCCTCGCCGGTGATCTTGTCTTCATGGAAGTCCTTGTCCAGGACGCTACGGAGGCGGGCTAGCCGTTCCATGTAGACAGCGAAGTTCGGCTGGGTCTCGGGGTGGCTGCTGAGGGCCGCGATATGACGCTGCAGACCGTCCGTGAATAGCGAGGTGACGTCGATCCACCTGGGGTCGTCGCGCATTTTGGCGGGCGCATAGAACTCAAAAGTCTCGTCCTCGACATTGAACCGCAGCCCAGAGAACGCCTTCTCGTCACCCTGAAAGAATGCGGGCGGCCGCCCCCGTGCGATGCCGTACAGCGAGGTGATCCGCTGCTGGCCGTCCAGGATCAGGACCCGGAGGGCCGAGGACGCCAGGGCCGCGCCGCGGATCAGCGAGCCGTCCGCCTGCGTCTCCCAGGTAAGCAGGCCGCCGACGGGGTATCCGCGGTACAGCGAGCGCATCAACCCGCGGACCTGGTCACGGTTCCACACATAGCCGCGCTGGAACTCTGGCAGCAGCACGCTCCCCGAGTCAATTTGATCAAGAATCGCGGCCAGCTTGGTCATGATCGTCCTCTGGTCCAGGTCGGGTCCGGTCCGGTAAGCAGCACAGCATGACAGGAGGAGTAGGCACAACTTACTCCAGGAACACCATGGAGGTGACGCGGAGGACATAGTTGCGGTATACGAAGTGCGACAAATCCCTCAATGCGATATTTCGGTTCACTATCCCCAAGTGGCCGGTGCGGTCTAGCATGCCGGTCAGGCTAATCCGGCAGCTTAGGGGACCGCCGGCAAGGAGAGGACGCAGCCAGTGGCTCGCCTGGCGCTCACGAAGGACGTCCTGTTGGCCTTCGCCAAACTGGACAAGAGGGCCCAAGTTGCCGTCCAATCAGCGATTGCTGATTTCGCCAATGGGCGTCACGGTGAAGCGTACCTGGAGAAGGTGCCCGGCAGCCTGGATCACCGGATTCGCCTGCTCCCGGTGGACGGCGCATGGTGCGGCGCCGTGCTGGTCCCGGATAGCGGTGACACTTACTGCCTGCTCACGATCCTGGCCCCGGACGAGGCCATCAGCTATGCCGCCCGCCATCGCGTCGGCGTCAACCAGGCCACGGGCACGCTGGAGGTGTCCGACCCGGCCGCCCTCCAGGAGGTGCAGCCTTCCCTGCTCGCGGACGCCGGCCCGGACGGCACGCGGATGTTCGCAGACGTCAGCGACGCCGACCTGACGCGGCTGGGTATCGACACGCACGTCCGGCAGCTGGTACGGCTCCTGGCTAATGAGGCTGACCTAGACGCGCTCCAGCCAGTGCTTCCGGCCGCGCAGTACACCGCGCTGCACGCATTGGCCAGCGGGATGACGGCCGACGAAGCCTACGCCGAGGCGGCGCAGGTTTTCCCGGGCGGCACACCAGGCGAACCGATTGACTGCGGCGATCTGGTCGGCGCCATGGAACGGTCCCCAGACCAGGTCGCGTTCGTGTCCGACGAGGAGGACATGCAGCTCATTCTGGCCCACCCGTTCGCTGCCTGGCGGACGTTCTTGCACCCCAGCCAGCGCGACATCGCCTACCGGCCGAGCTACAGTGGTCCCGCCCAGGTGGCCGGCGGCCCCGGGACCGGCAAGACGGTCACCGTGCTGCACCGCGCGGCGTTCCTGGCCGCCCGCGCTGCCTCCGCATCCGCGCCGGCCGAGCCGGGCGCGGCCGGGGCGTCGGCCCCTGGACCTGATGCGGCGCCAATCCTGCTGACGACCTTCAACGGCAACCTGGCCGACGCCCTGCAGGGCCAGCTCGACCTGCTGATCCGCGACCCAGCAGTGCGCCGCCAGATCCAGGTCCGCAACGTAGACCGGCTGGCGTACGGCATCGTCCAGGAGGCCCACGGCACTCCGGTCATCGCGGACGAGCGGATGCTGCGCGCCCGCTGGGCCGGGGCAGCGACGGCCTTCGGCCTGGATCTCACCCCGGCCTTCCTCAAGAACGAGTGGGAGCAGGTCATACTCGCCCAGGACCTGCGCAACGAGGACGCCTATCTGACTTGCTTGCGGACTGGCCGTGGACGCCCGCTCACCAGGGCCCAGCGCAGCCGGGTGTGGCAGGCGGCTCAGCAGGTCATGGCTGAGCTGGCCACCGCCCGCCAGACCACCCACCTGCAGCTAGCCAACGAGGCCACGCACCTGCTCCGGCAGGCGGGAGCGCCCCGCTACCGGCACATACTGGTGGACGAGGCCCAGGACCTGCACCCCGCGCAGTGGCGGCTGCTCCGCGCGGCCGTAGCCGAAGGCCCGGACGACCTGTTCATTGCAGCTGACCCGCACCAGCGCATCTACAGCAACCGTGTTTCCCAGGCCAGCTTGCGGATCAGCGTGCGGGGGCGGAGCCGGAAGCTTTCCCTGAACTACCGCACCACCCAGGAGATCCTTGCCTGGGCTATGCCCCTGCTCGGCTCCGATCCGGTCACCGGCCTGGACGGCGAGGTCGACTCCCTGCTCGGCTACCGGTCCCCGATGCATGGCCAGCGACCGCAGGTCCGCCTCGCCGCCACCCGCGGCGAGGAACTGGCATTCCTTTCCGAACGGATCCGTTCGTGGCTGGCGGCTGGCTTCGAGCCGGGCGCCATCGCCATCACGGCCAGATCCGCCTGTCTGGTGCGGGAGGCCCGCGAGGCACTCAAAACGGATGGCCTCGATACCACGTCGATCAGCGGCCGGGGCGATGCGGCGGGCGTCCGGGCCGGCACCATGCACGCCATGAAGGGCCTGGAGTTCCGGGCCGTCGCGGTGATCGGCGTCGAGGAAGGCATGGTCCCCGACCCGGCGGCCATCACCGCGGATGATGAGGACCCTCTGGCGCACGCCCAGGACCTGCAGCGGGAACGCTGCGTGCTGTTCGTGGCCTGCACTCGGGCCCGGGACCACCTCTACGTCTCCGCCACCGGCGAGCCCAGCGCGTTCCTGCCGCCGCACGGTGCGGCGGCCTCGCTCCCGGACACTTGCTCAGCCCCGGCATCTCACCCAGCCGTGGCGCCGCCGCAGCCCCATCAGCCGGCGGATCCGCCGGCCGCTGACCACGACGCCGTACACCAGGACGGCTCGGTTGAACCGCAGCCCAGCGGCGGATCTGGCCCCCCCAGGGTGTCGATGCGGGGACTACTACGGCGGCGCGAAGAATCGTGGGCACCGCGGCTGCGCGGCGCCTCTCTCGTTGCCGAAGCGGACCTGCGCCCCGATCACACCAACCAGGTAGCCGAAGTCCTGGCCCAGCTCTACCGGAAGCTTCCGGACCCGACGAGCGACGGGGAAAAATTCCTGCTCCGCTGGCCGGCCTGCCTAGCGTCCGCCATGGCCGGAGTCGCGGCCGAGAACTTCCAAGGCGGGAAGTACTGGCCGGTGCTCTGGAAGGTCACTGGATTCGACGGCACCGCACTCGATCAGGGGGTCTGGGGGCGAGCCTTCAACCAGGCGGTCGAGCGCCTGGGCATGGCCGCATTCCCTGGCCTTCCGCTGACGTACGTAGGCCCGATCCTGATGCATGCCGGGCTGCCCAGCTTCTGCCTGCCCAGCTACTTCCGGCTGCTGCTCGACCGGCGCCGGCTCGATCCCGGGATGGACGCGGAAAGCTTCCTTACCTGGGGAACGGCGCCAGGCCGGGAACGGCGCCTCGCCGTGCTGCATATCCCCGCGCAGCGTTTCCTGGCCCAGGGCGGCGACTACGCCCTCGACGTGGTCGACCGCAGCCTGGACCTGCTGGACCGGCTGGCCGACATTGATCCGGACCTGGACGGCATCCGGCTGCCAGCCCGCTTCATCAAGGTAGCGAGGCAGGAAATCGCGTCCCACGTCACCGCACATCGCCGGGAAGGGACAGTCCGCGCAGACGCCCGGTCGTCGCCTTCCCGCCCACGGATCGCCCTCGACCCCTACGGGGCCGGCGTCCAGGTCATCCTGCCCGCCGTCGGCGAAGCTCCCGACGGGGTAGCGACCTGGCGGGTGACCGCCGACGGCGATCCGGTGACGGTATGCAGCCGGGCGCAGTGGGCCGGGGCGGCCGAGGCCGCCCCGGAGACGGCCCACCCGCTGGCCCGCCCGGCACGCACCGTCCATGTTTCGCTGGCCGGCTGGGATCACGAGGCCGAACTGGAGGTCGTCCAGCCAGCCGACCCCGTCTTGTTCTTCGCCGAAGACGGCAGGCGCCTCCCCGCACGGCTACCCCTGCCCCCGGACCATGTGTGGATCCTGCACCCCGCCGATCGTGAACTTGTCGTTCTCGGGGAACTGCGGACCATCATGGAAGCCCCGGTGCCGTTCGGCTGGGAAGGCTGGCACCTGCAGCTTGCCTCCCTGGCCAAGGTCCACTCCCTGTCGCTCGCCGGCGGCCCGGCACATGCCGTGCAGGGCTTCGCCCGTCCCCGTCTCCTGCTGGGCGCCCCCATCCCGGGGGTGGCCACGCCATACGGCTCACCCATCTACCCGCAACCGCCGCAACTGTGGTTGCCTGATACTCCCGATTCGGAGATCAGCTGGCAGGTTGAGGTCCGGCCCGCCGCCGGCGGTGCTCCCCTTGCGTCCCGGGAGATCCGCCGGCCGGGGGAGGTCGATATCTGGTCGGAGGTGCCCCGGCCGATCCTGGGAGCTTTCGACATCACGGTCCGCGGTCCCCTTGGCCGCGGGATGCGCCGGGCAATCGTCGTCGCGGAAGGTGTCTCGGTCAGCTACCGGCCCGCTGTCCGGGCACTCAAGGTGAGCGGCCTGGAGCCCGGCCAGGCGGAACTGCGGGCGCCGGCCGGCGCGTCGGTGCACCCGGCCCGGCTGTCGTTCCGGGCCGCGGACCGGGTCCACGTCGCGGAGCTGCGCGCCGGGGCCGAGACCGAACCGGTCCTTATCACCCCGCCGCATGTGGAGGTGCTGTGTTCGGGTGCTGGTGCCGGTAACTGGACCGCCGCGCCGATCCACGCCGTCAGCGAGGACATCGCGGACCTAGGCCGCCTGCTGGTCCGCGCGCCCGGGATGGCGCTGACCGCCGATCTGGAGGTGTGGGCCGGCCTGCTGCCGGTCCAGACCATTCCACCGGGTGGAGGGCAGGCGTCCGGGCTCACCGGGTACGAGCTGTCCCGGGCCAGCGAGACGGTTGCGCATCACGGCCGGGCCGAGTTCTTCCTGCCCTGGGGCCATGGCAGGATGCCCGTATGCACGGCGCGGCCACGTCGGCTGGGCACCGGCGCGGAGGTAAGTGAGGGCCAGCTCATCATCCGGGACTGCGTCGCGGTCGATGGCCTGACCGCCGCACTCTATCCGGCCTGGGCGCCGTGGCGGGCACCGGTGGTCGTGCCCGTGCCGGCGGATGGAACGGTCCCGCTTCCGCCAGAGGTCCGGAACGCGGGGCCGCTGCGCGTCCTGCTTCGCGTGGAGGACCCGTGGGTGGTCGCGGACTGGCCCGACTGGCCGGGGCCTCACTCCTATGCCTGTGACGCACCGGGTATACCGGCCGGAAGTGATGCTGAGGAGGAGGCCCTCTGCCGGTTCCTGGCCGGGGACGGTGACCTGCCTGCGTCACCGCTCCGGAGGGACCGCCTCTGGCGGCTGGTCCATCTGGCGGGCGACCTGATGGCGGCCGGCGCGCCCGCCTACCTTCAGGAACGCTGCTCGGCCAGGCTGGCCGCCCAGCCCGGGCCGGCGCTGGCCGCGCTCCTCGACACCGGGCTGGATTCCGCAACCTGTGTGGCCGCGCTGATCGGCACAGGATTGCCCACCGCCCGGCCGGTAATCGACGGTGACCTGCGGAAAGCGGAACGGCTCTGGGGCGTCGTCCCGGCCGCCGCCGCGGTGCTGTCCAGCCGGCTTCTGGCCGGGCCTGCCCCCGCAGACGAGGATCCCTCGGCCACCGTACTGGATGCCGCCTTGGCCCAGTGCGGCCCCAACCTGAAGGCCGTGCTCGCAGGCAAGGCCGATCCTGCGGCCCTGGCTGGCCGGTTCGGGCCCGAGGCGGAGCGGCTGGCTCTGCTGACCCCTGATCAGGTCGACGCTGTCTGGCAGGCCGCCGCCGTCGTGCCGCAGGCTCTCCTCGACGCAGACACCCGGGCCATCGCTGCCCGCCAGCTGTTCGACGCCCGGCGCTCCCTGGCCGGGCCCGCCCGGGATGCGGCGGTTATCGCCCGCGATGCCGAGAAGCTGGTGATGGCCTCCCCCTACCGGAAAGCGGCCGCGCTCATCACCGCCCGGCGCCATCCCGAGCGGAAAGGCGGATGGCTGGCCCTGCCCGCGATGTCGGCCTCGCTCGCGCTCGTGGCGCGGATCGCGGCCCGCGGCAACGACGCCTGCCTGGCCTTCGAACGTGGCTGGCGGCCCCGCTGGGCCGATCTGGCGCGGCGGGCGCCCGGGCTGGCCAGCATCGACCTGGTACTCGCGGAAGCCCTGATCGCCGGCGCGGAGCGCACCCGATTCGCAGAGGAAGCGGCATGACCACCAGCTTCGACCCCCTGGCGACCAGCACTCTGATCGTCGAGGGTTACCGGAGGTACCTCAAATCCCTGCTCGCCGTGCGTGATCCCGGCATCGCCGCCGCCCTGGATCACGAGATAGCGCAGAGTCGGCTGACCAAGGGACCGCTACTGGAAGCCGCGCCGCCCTACCAGGATGGTGCCACCCTGGCCGACCTGGTCGCCGAGGGAGTGCTCAATCCCGCGTTCCCCGGGCTGACCAGCCCCGCCGTGCCGCTGGACCGGCCGCTGTACCTGCACCAGGAGCAGGCCATCCGCAAGATCAGCATGGGTCGCAACGTCATCGTGGCCACCGGCACGGGATCGGGCAAGACCGAAAGCTTCCTGCTGCCGATCCTCGACGCGCTGACCGCCGAGCAGGCCGCCGGGACACTGGGCCCCGGGGTGCGCGCTCTCCTGCTCTACCCGATGAACGCGCTGGCCAACGACCAGATCAAGCGGCTACGGGAAGCGCTGGCGGGGGCCCCGCACATCACGTTCGGCCGGTACGTGGGGGACACCCCGCGCACCGCCCGGGAGGCCGCGGAGACGTTCGCCGTACTGAACCCGGGCCAGCCCAGGCTGCCCAACGAGCTGCTAAGCCGGGCAGAGATGCGCGAGACACCGCCGCACATCCTGCTCACCAACTACGCCATGCTCGAATACCTGCTGCTGCGCCCGGCCGACCTCGACCTGTTCGAAGGCGTCCACGGCGACCACTGGAGTTTCATCGCCGTGGACGAGGCACACGTCTACGACGGCGCCAAGGCCGCCGAGCTGGCCATGCTGCTTCGCCGGCTCCGCGACCGGGTCGCCCGGGGACGGCCGCTGCGCTGCATCGCCACCAGCGCGACCGTGGGCGACGATCCCGGCGCGGTAACCGAGTTTGCGCGGCGGCTGTTCGACGCCGTCTTCGAGTGGGCGCCCGATGACCCCTCCCGGCAGGACCTGGTCCGGGCGACCACGCGCGTTATGCCTCAGGGCCCGTTCTGGGGCCCGCTGGACCCGGCGTCGTACCTTTTCATCGCGCGGGCGGCCGACCCGGACTCCGAGGTGCTCCGCCTGGCCGAGGCCCGTGGCGTACCCGGTTACGGCGACGCGGTCACCACGCTCGCCCATGAGCGTCGGATCGCCGACCTCCGTGCCCTGCTGGCGGCACGCCCGCGGCCGTTCCCGGAGCTGGCCGCCGAACTGTTCGACCCGGGCATCGACCGGGAACAGGCTCTCGCCGCCCTGGTCACCGCCGGAGCCCGGGTACGTGACGGCTCCGGGACAGCTGTGCTGTCGGCCCGCTATCACCTGTTCACCCGTGCCAGTGAAGGCGCCTATTCACCCGTGCCAGTGAAGGCGCCTACACCTGCTTGTCGGAGGCGGGCCCGCACGTCTGCCTGGCCCGCCGGGAAACGTGTGGCAGCTGCTCCGCCGCTATGTTCGAGTTCGGCGCGTGCAAACGCTGCGGTGCCGTGTACCTGTCCGGATCCGTGCGGCACACTCCGGAGGGGCTGGTCTTCGGGCCCCGGCAGCTCCCCACCGAGCACCGGACCTGGCTGCTCGCGGGGGACACGCCGGTCGTGGTCGGCGAGGACGACGAGACCTTGGAAGAGACCCGCCGTCCCCTCGACACCGACGACGGCGTACTCTGCGCCGGGTGCGGAGCCCTGCACGCCGCGGGTGCCACGGGCTGCGCGTGCGGCGGGACCCGGCTATGGCCGGTACGGCGGCTGCGCACAAAGTCAGACACCGTCCCTGGCTGCCTGTCCTGCGGCGCGCGCGGCGCGGCCATGGTGCGCCAGTTCGAGACCGGCGGAGACGCCGCCGCCTCCGTGATCACGACAGCGCTCTACCAGGCTCTCCCGCCCGCTGCCGGCGGCGAGGAGGCGGACCAGCCCGGGGAAGGCCGCAAGCTGCTGCTGTTCAGCGACAGCCGGCAGGCGGCCGCCTTCTTCGCTCCCTACCTGGAAACCAGCTACGAGACCATCCAGCACCGGCGGCTCATCCTCGACGCCCTGTCCGGCGCGACTGAGGCCGACGACGCCGCACACGTCGACGACGTCGCCTACCACCTGGTTCGGGTCGCCAATCGGGCGCACGTCTTCGAACGGCGCCGTTCCCGGCAGGAGCGCCAGCGGGAAATGTCCCTATGGCTCATGACGGAACTGGTGGCGACCGATGACCGTCAGTCCCTGGAAGGCCGCGGGCTGCTCCGGGTTGAGCTAGGACGCGAGCCCAGCTGGCGGCTCCCAGTCGGGCTCGGCACCCTTGGCCTGAGCGAGCAGGAGACCTGGGACCTGCTCGGCGAGCTGGTGCGCAGCCTGCGGCAGCAGGGGGCGATCACCATGCCGGACGAGGTGGACCCCCGCGACGAGCATTTCGACCCGCGGCGCGGCCCCATCTGCGTCCGCGGCGAGGCGGCCGAACCGAAGCGGAAGGTCCTCAGCTGGCTGCCGACCCGGGGAATGAACCGGCGGCTCGACTACGTGAACCGCGTGCTGAAGGCCGCGGGCAGCCCGGCGGACCCCCGCGAGGTGCTCCGCGGTTGCTGGCGGTTCCTGGAAGGCCACCGGGACGGCTGGCTAGCCATCACCCACGATGGGCGGCTCGGCGTCGTCCGCCAGGTGGACCACACGTGGCTGCGGCTCGCCCCGGTCGGCCCGGACGACCTGATGTACCGCTGCCGGCAATGCCGCCGCCTGGCGTCGGTGTCGGTCCAGGACGTCTGCACGACCATCGGCTGCGGTGGGGCCCTGGAGAAGTACGCCGTCCCCGCCGCCGGGCAGGACGACGACCACTACCGGCACCTGTACCGGTCGCTGCATCCGGTCCCGCTCAGCGCCATTCCTGGCCACCCGGAACGTCCTGCCCAAATACGGATTCCCCACCGACACGGTGGAACTGCGCAGCCAGTACGCTGACAGCCGCGTCGGCGCCAAGCTCGACTTGTCCCGGGACCTGTCCTCGGCCATCTACGAGTTCGCGCCCGGGGCTGAGCTGGTGGCGGGCGGGCTGCTGTGGACTTCCGGGGGCGTGTACCGGCTGCCCGACCGGGAGCTGGTCAGCAAGTACTACACGGTCTGCCGCGCCTGCGGCGGCTACCGGGAAAGCGATGAGCTGCTCGACCCCATGTGCCCGTCCTGCGACGCCCAGCACACCGGGACGCCCCGGCGTTACTGCGTGCCCGAGTTCGGCTTCGTCGCCCAGCGGAACGCCAGGCGGCCCGGGATGTCGCCGCCCCGGCGAAGCTGGAACGGCATGACATACGTGCTCTCGCTAGCCAGTGACGTCGAGGAAGCGACCTGGCAGACGGCCAACGCCGGCACGGTCACCACTCGGGCCGGTTCCCGCGGCCAGCTCATCGCGGTCTCCGAGGGACCGGGCCTGGCCGGCTACCTGATCTGTGACTGGTGCGGCTGGGGGACGCAGGCGGCCAGGAAGATCCCGGATAAGCATCCGCATCTGCTGCGGGATCGCGAGTGCACCGGCCCGCTGCAGCATCGCTCGCTCGCCCACCGCTACGAGACCGACATCATCGCCATTTCCTTCGACGCACTGGCCGCGCCGATGGCGGACGACGGCCACTGGCGATCCACGCTGTACGCGCTGCTCGAAGGGGTGTCGGAACGGCTGCAGATCAGCCGGGACGACATCGACGGCACGCTGTACCCGACTCCCGGCGGCCGGACCTCCCTGGTGATCTTCGACGCGGTGCCCGGCGGAGCGGGCAGCGCCATCCGTATCGCCCGCTCGTTCGGCGAGGTGGTGCGCGCGGCGCTGGACCGGGTCGAGCGGTGTGACTGCGGCGCGGAGACATCCTGTTACGGCTGCCTGCGCGGATACCGCAACCAGCCCTTCCACGAGCAACTCCGCCGGGGGGCCGCGGTCGATTTCCTGCGCCCCCTCGTCCCGGCCCGCCGCGCCCGGTGACCTTGCCGCTAGCTGGGTGCACGCTACGACAGCGAATGATGAGAGGACATGACGAGTGGCACGCCTGGCCATCGCCAAAGGCTTCCTGGCCGAATACGCGAAGCTGGAAAAGGGCGTGCAGAGCGCCGTTGAGGCAGCTATCGCCAAATTTGCTGAGCACACCCACGCCGGGCTGCACCTGGAGAAGCTGCAGCACGGCCGGGACGACCGGATCCGGACCATCCGGGTGGATCAGTTCTGGCGCGGGGTAGTGCTGGCTCCGGACAGCGGCGACACGTACTGCCTGATCACTGTGCTGCCGCACGACAAGGCAATCGCCTACGCCACCAGCCGCCGGTTCAGCGTCAACCAGGCCCTCGGGGTACTGGAAATCCGGGATGAGGAAACCATCGAGCAGCTGCAGCCCTCACTGCGGGCGGTCACCAGCCCCGGTGACCAGCGGCTGTTCGCCGACGTCAGGGACGCGGACCTGACCCGGCTCGGCGTGGACGCGCAGATCTTGCCGCTGGTCCGGCTGCTGACCAGCGACGCCCACCTGGAAGCACTGCAGCCGGTGCTGCCCGAGGCGCAGTACACCGCGCTGCTGGCCCTGGCCAGCGGGATGTCCCTGGAAGAGGCCTGGGCTGAGGTGGCGCAACTGCTGCCCGCCGACGTTGCGCCCGAACAGGTCGACCCCGGCGACCTCGTGTCCGCGATGGAACGTACTCCGGCGCAGGTCACGTTCGTCTCGGGTCAAGAGGAACTGCAGTGCATCCTGGCCCACCCGTTCGCGGCGTGGCGGACGTTCCTGCACCCGAGCCAGCGGAAGATCGCACATCGGAAGAGCTATGTCGGCCCAGCCCAGGTGACCGGGGGTGCGGGCACCGGCAAGACCGTGACTGCGCTGCACCGGGCCGCTTTCCTGGCCGAGCGCGCTGATGAGAAACCTCAGGGCCAGCCAGCGGGGCCACGCCGTCCGGGTGCTTCCGTCCTGCTGACCACGTACACCCGCAACCTTGCCGATGCCCTCGATGTCCAGCTCGCGCTGCTCGTCGAGGACCCGGCCATCCGGCAGCGCATCGAAGTGACCAATGTCGACCGGCTGGCGTACAGCATAGTCCGGCAGGCCCGCGGCGCACCGGGATCGCTGACGACCGGACCGTGCGGCCCTGTGGAGCGGGGTCGCTGAGGAGGCTGAGCTACCGTTGACCCCGTTCGCCGACCGGGCGGTGGACCGCGGGCTGTCCGGGGTGCTGGTTGCGTTGGTCCGCGATCTCGGCGACGCCTACAACGGCAACCTCAAGGCGGGTACGTTCGACCGGAACGATGAGCTCGCTGACCACATCGTGCGCCACCTCAAGCGCCGGGCCGGGAACGTGTCTGGTGACAACGCGGTGAGCACCGGGGTGGAACGCCAGCTGGATGCCCGGCTCGACCAGTGGAGCAAGGAACGGCAGGTACCCGGGCGGCGGCTGGCCTATGACCGGCCTGGCGGTGCCGCCGACGACGTGGTCGGACTGCTCTGGCGGCCTGAGGCCGGGCCGTGGCATCGGATGACCTGTCAGACGTCGCTGCGCAACGTGGATCAGGGCATCCGGCTGCTGCTGGATCGCGAGGACGGGACGGCAGGGACGGTCCCGGAGCCGCCGTTCGAGCCGGTTCAGGTGCCCGCCGAGGCGGAGCAGGCGGCGGGTGGAAGTGGTCCGGATGCCTAGCCAGGTCCTGCGGGTCGGGGAGTTGCGGCCGAACCAGCTGCTGCACACCTACGGCGTGGGCGCGGTGGCCGACCTGCCCAACCTCTCCGTGGTGGTTGCCGGGCTGGACGACTGGGAACTGGGCAACTCACAGATCGTGACCGAGCGGCGGCTGCTTTCGGCGGTGCAAGCCCAGCTCGGCTCAGCCCGGTTCGTCCTCGCCTGCGAACGGGGTCATCTGGACGACTTCCCCTGGCTGTATTACGTGCACGGCGGTCAGGAGCCGGGTGGCGGAGAGCACACATTGCGGCTGAGTGAACGTGGCACGACAGGTGAGGCCGCGAACCTCTTCGTGGACTGTTCCTGCGGCCGGAGCCGGCCGATGGCACAGGCCCTGGGCCGCGAGTCGTGGAAGCACTTGCCCGGCTGCCGGGGCCGCCACCCGCACCTGGGCTCCTTTTCCGAATGCGGTGTCGAGACGCGGACTTTGGGCCTCGGCGCCACCAACAGCTGGTTCGCGATGCAGGTCCGGGCGTTCAGCCTGCCGCTCGCCGAGGATGAGGTAGATCAGCGGGTCGCCGAAAACTGGCCACAGCTCAGCCTGCTCGCGGCGGTGCCTGAGCAGACAGCCAAGCAGCTGCTGCCCAGTCTGGCCTGCTGGCCGGACGTGGAGCCCTACGGGGTGGATGCGGTTTGGCTGGCTATCCGGCGCCGGGCCGACGAAGCAGAAGCCGGTGAGGCCGAGGAGCCTTCAGACATCGACCTGAAAGGCCCGGAGTGGCAGGCCTTTATCCGGCCGGTGCCGATCGAGTTGCCGGACTTCACCACCCGGAAAGAGGCGCCGCCGCCGAAGATGCGCTCGTGGCTGCCGGAGGTCGTGCTCGTGCCTCGCCTCCGGGAGGTGTCCGCGCTCTATGGGTTCACCAGGATCGACTCGCCGGAATGGGACATCCTGTCCACCGATCAGGACCGCATCGTGCCGATCTCTCGTGACGCCCCCTCCTGGGTGCCCTGCGCACAGGCCCGCGGGGAAGGCATCTTCCTGCGGTTCAGCGAGGAGCGGCTGGCCGCCTGGGAGAGCCAGGCCGGGATCTTCCGGCGGGGTCGGGCCCTGGCTGACGGGCACGACAAGTGGCGCGCGGACCGGCGGCTAGCGCCCGGGGACTGGCCGGGTGCCCGGTACGTGCTGCTGCACACCTTCGCCCACGCGCTGATCAGAGAGTTCGCGCTGGAATGCGGCTACAGCGCCTCCGGAATTGCCGAGCGGATCTACGCCCGCAGCGGGTACGCGCCAATGGCCGGAATCATGCTGTACACGGCCGCCCCGGACAGCGAGGGGACGCTGGGCGGCCTGGTCTCGCTGGGGCGGCGGGACCGGCTCGGCAGCCTGATCGAGCAGGCATTGGACGCCGCCCGGCTGTGCACCTCCGATCCGCTGTGCGCTGACCACGATCCACGGGACCGGGGCGACCTGTTCGGGGCCGCCTGCCACGCCTGCCTGTTCGCCTCCGAGACCTCCTGCGAACGCGGTAACCACTACCTCGACCGGGCGCTCCTGGTCGACACGGTGACCGGGGCGCACACCGGGTTCCTGCACTGATGACCGGGCCGCCCGGTGACCTAGCTGCGGTCATCGCAGAGCTGGCGGGGCGATTGCCGGCCGGGCATGTGACTGCGTGGGCGCGCGTCCTGCGCACTGTCCAAGCCGAGGACCTGGCCGCGGATGGCCGCGTTCTGGAAGCGCCGCTGATCGAGGCCCGGCCGGGGGTGGCGCTGGGCGGGGCGGCGGCCCGGCTGATCGCTGCATGGCAGGCGGGGGAAGCACCGCTGCCGGGCGCTGCTGTTGCCCTGGCATTGGAGTCGGCGGGGCGTGTCGTCGGCCAGGCGGCCGCACGGCGCAGCGATATCGTAGTCAGCGGCCCGGTCAGCAACTCGGCGGATGTGCGGCTCACCAGCTCGGTTGTCAGCGAGCTGATCCACGACTGCCGCGAGTTGCTGCTCATCGTCAGCTTCGCGGCATTCGGCGTCACCGAGGTCGTGCATGAACTCGCCCGAGCCACGCAGCGTGGCGTGCGGATGGACCTGGTCCTGGAGACCACGGCCGAGGAGGGTGGTGCCCTGCGCGGTCCGGTCGGGGCAGCCGCCGCCTTCAAGGCCATCCGGCAAGATGCCACGTTCTGGACCTGGCCTGCCGACCGCCGGCCCGCCGTCGGCGCCTCGCGGGCGGCGCTGCATGCCAAGCTGGTCGCGGCGGACGAGCGTATCGCGCTGCTCGGCAGCGCCAACCTGACGGACAAGGCGCTGGCGCTGAACCTGGAGCTGGGCGTCATCGTCCGCGACCCTGCGGTCGTGCGGCGCATGATCTGCCATTTCCGTGCCCTGATGCGGCCGGGCGAAGGGATACTCCAGCCTATTCCTCAGCAGATCGAATAGTGCGCCAGCACTCGACACCGTTGATGGGCTTGCTGTTGGCGACCGGCTGGCTCCCCGGGCCGAACCAAGAGGTGGTCACCGGTGGATCGTCCGGCTTAAGAAGCGGCCCGGCGCTTGTGTGCGCGGGCGGCGTTCAGTTCGGCGCCGAGCCGGCGGCCTGCCGCGCGAACGAGCGGTGCTCGTTGTTCTGGCGTGAGGGATCCGGCGGGATCGACTTGCCGCTCCAGCCGGGCCAGGACCGCGGCGCGGGCGGCGGCGGCTTGATCGGCGCGGGCCATCGGGCGCGACCACCGGGCGTTGGCGGCGATCCGGGCGCGCAGGCGCCGTTGCTCAGGTGTCATGCCGCGCTGCCGTCTTGCTGGCCGCCAGGAGATTGCGGCCGCGGGAGTCGCCGGCGGAGGCTGGCGCGTTCCCGGGAGTCGAGGCCGCCCCAGATGCCGTGCCGCTCATCAGCGATAACGGCGTAGGCCAGGCAGTGGCCGCGGACCGGGCAGCGGCTGCAGATCCGGCGGGCTTCGGCAGCCGGGCCATCGCTGAATGGAAAGAAGGTTTCTGGATCAGCGCCGATGCACAGGGCCTGGAGAGCCCACGTGCGGGCCTTGTCAGCTCGGACCTCTGCCAGTAGCTGCGGATGCAGGAGCGCGACGGTATCGGGTGTGACGTTGCGATGGGGCATGAGGCTTCCTCGCCGGGCAGGGGAGCGGTGCCCACAGCTTGATTTACTGGTGTAGATCGGCGTCCTGTCTATTTGAACTGAAGTTGATAAGGCTGTCAACCTGGCGGAAACGGCACGAATCGCAGCCATGCCTCAGGTGCCGTCCCGGGGTGAGCCGCGGTGGTCGCCTGCGCCAAGGCCCTCAACGGCCCGCGCGCTCTCGATCATGTCCTTGATCGCCCGCAGTGACCGCTCCGACAGCCCCGCGGCCCGCAGTGTCATGTCCCGCAGCTCGTCGTTTTGCAGGGCGGCGGCCAGTTCCGGCGGAACGCTGCCGCGCTCTTCCTCCGCGGCGTCGAAGAAGAACATGGGGGAGACGCCGAAGAAGGCGGCCAGCGCCGACAGGTGCCGCTGGGTTGGATTGTCGCGCCGTCCGGTCCGCAGCTGCCAGACGTAGGTGGAGGAGATCACCCGCTGGCCGGCCGCCTGGTTGATGGCGTCAGCGACCTCGGCGGGTGTGTGTGGTCCGCGGTCCTTGGGATGGACGGTCCGGAACAGGCAGTCCAGGCGGTCCGCTAGCCCTTGCCCGCGCGGATGTCCGGCCCTCGCCATGGTGGCCACCAGCTCCCCGATCGATTGTCTGGGTTCGGCGTGATCAATGTGGGTTGATCTATCGATGCTGACATCAACCTTAGTTGCCGTCGGCGTGCAGCTCATGCCTGTGTTGGCGGGCTGAGTGGTCCGCCGCAGCAGCCGATGGCCCGTGTTGGTCCTTCTGGTGCGGACCATCACGGACGGCGGTCCGGTCCGCCAGTTGGTGGGGTACTGCGGGCCTGGTCGTGTGCGGCCCGGGTGGGGTGCGCCAGAGAAGGGATGCCGGGCTCCGGATTGCGGGCTACGGCGTCCGGGCCGACGGCGACCGTGGTGCGGCCGGCTTGCGGGCGCCGCCGCGTGACGGCGCTACGGTGGCCGCCGCGACTCAGGATGATGCGCTGCGGTTCGCGGAGGTCAAGGGACTGCCGCCACAGCCCTGAATACGGGTGACCCAGCGGGCCGTTTCGTACATGTACAGAACCGCTTATGCGATCCGCCGGATAGTTACGGTGTTCTGCTGCCAGTAACCGGCGATCGGCGTGATCATGACGGGCTCGCCGGTCTGCGGCGCCTCGATGACGAAGCCGGAGCCGATGTACATCCCCACGTGGCCCGGGTCGCTCGCAGTGCCGTCGCTGCCCGCGCTGAACAGCAGGTCTCCCGGTGCCAGCTGGCCCAGCCCGTACACCGGCGTGCCCGCGAGCACCTGCTGGAACGTGGTGCGCGGGAGGGAGATCCCGGCCGCGGCGTAGGCCATCATGACCAGCCCGGAGCAGTCGTAGCCGGCCGGCCCGGTGCCGCCCCAGATGTAGGGCTTGCCGAGCTGGGCGGCCGCGTAGCCGATCGCGGCCTGGACTGCGGACGGGGTTCCGGCAGGAAGGGCGAACCCGGCCGGCAGCCGGATGGTGCCGGAGGCCGGGACGTGGCCGCCGGTGCCGGTCAGGCAGGAAATGGCGGCGCCGGAGAAGGTGTTCACCAGGGCGTCGGCGAGCGGTTCCCATTGGGCGTAGGCGCCGGGATCGGCGGAGTGCTGCACGTCCTGGGCCGCGACGTCGGGCGGGGGCGCCTGCCAGCCGGGTACCTGGACGAGCGCGGCGTAGAACGCCGAGGCCGCGTAGACCGGGTTGAGGATCTGGGCGGGGCTGCCCCAGCCTTGCGAGGGCCGCTGCTGGAACAAGCCGAGTGAGTCGGCGTCACCGCCGGGCAGGTTGCGCAGCCGGGATTCCTGAAGGGCGGCCATGAGCGCGATCACCTCCGCGCGCTGGGGTAGCTGCAGGCCTTGGCCGACGTTGTAGATGATCTGAGCGTCGGCGATCTGGCCCGGGTCGAGCGGCGGGCGGCCGGCGGCGCTGGTGCCCGCGGTGACCGGAGCGGACCCGCACACTGTGATCGGCGGTGATGCCGGTGGGGTGAGCACACCGGAGGCGCCGGCGGCCAGCGCCACGCCGAGCGGGACGGCGACCGGCAGCGCGACACTGGCCGCCGCGACGGCGAGCAGGCTCCGGCGGGTCCTCATGCCGGCTGCCGTCCGGTCGCGGCAGCCGGATGTGCCTGGCACGGCCTGGTATGGCCCATGGCAGAGTGCCCCTCGCCGCGACAGGGCGCCCGCCGTCGGCCGCTGGCCAGCTCTCGGCGTGGGTTCGCGATCGTGAACGGCTACGCGCGCTGGGCCGGGCACCTGAATTGCTGTAGCAAACGACACCAGACTGCCCGGCCGGCCTACGAGCTGTCAACTACAGCAAACACTAGAAGGCTCGGGTCGGTGATGACTTACGCTCAAGTGAACGGACTCGGCCGGATGCTGTGCGCCAGCGTGCTGCGCCCGGCGTCTCGCGGCTTCCCGGAGGTCCTCCATGCAGCCGTCTGGGTGCGGGTGCCGGAACGGCCTGGCGGCCGCGTCGTCACGCTGGCTTGCGGGTCGCTGTCCTGCGGCTCTTATGCGGCACCTGGTTCGCTGTCCCGGATGGTGCCGTCTGCTCGGTTCCCTGTCCGGGCACGGGGCTGGACCCGGTCTCGGCCCCGGGCTGGTGCTGGAGCTCGTCAAGCCCTTCGAGCAGGCGGGCGTTGTCAATCAGTGCTTTGACCGCCTCCAGTGCCGTCTCCGACAGCCCGGCGGCGCGGATGGCGACCGCGCGGACGCCGTTGTCGCGCATCGCGGCCAGGAATTCGAGCTGCTCGTCGGTGGCCTGGGCGGTCTGGTCGTCGGAGAAGTAGCGGACGTCGACGCCGAAAAATTTCGCGATGGCGGCCAGCCGGGAATGGCTGGGCTCGGTGCGCTGGCCGGTGCGCAGCTGGGAGAGGTAGGCCGCCGAGATGAGCCGGGTTCCGGCCTGGTCGTTGATGGCCTCGACGGCTTCGCGGAGGCTGTAGGGGCCGCGGCCGGGCGGGTGGACAGTCGCGAACAGGTGGTTGAGCCGCTGCGCGAGCAAGCTGGGGGCAGCGCTGTCGGTCATCGCCATCGCCTCTCGTCCCTACCCGTCTCCCCGAGCATGCCTCATTCGCTACCGCGAACGCAAATACCAGGTCAGCGGGCTACCGATTTGCGGTAGTTGACGCACTGTCGCGGCCCGGCGTAAGGTCACCTCATCGGATTTGCTACAGCAAACAACCGGGTTGTGAGGGACCGTGACGTTAATCGAGCTTGTGACCCACCTGCCGCTGATGGCGGCGGGCGGGCCGGTGCAGAATCCGGCGCCGGCCGACCCGACCAACGGCTCCAACGGGATCAGCTTGCTGCTGGCGTACGTGAAGTGGGGTGCGCTGCTGGCGTGTGCGGGGTCGGCGCTGGCCTCCGGCGGGCTGATGGCGGTGGGCTCGCTGAGCAACCGGCCCGACCACGCCGATCGCGGCAAGCGGGCCTTGCTGTGGTCACTCGGCGGGGTGGTGATCACCGCGATCGCGATTCCGGTGATCAACACGGTCTTCGGCGCGGTGCACTGAAAGGGCGTGGCAGATCATGGACTACCCGGACGACTCGTCCGCCCTCCGGCCGTCCCCGCCTGGCCCGGGCTCATTCCCGCCGGGCGGCCGGCCGCCATCGCCCGGCCCGCGTCCGGGCCGGCACGGCGAGCCCCCGTTCGCGTCCGGCCAGGGTCAGGGCGCGCCCGGCCAGCCGCCGTTCGCATCCGCCCCGGGCCCGTTCCCGCCCGGCCCGCCGCGGATCCCGCCCCGGCGGCGTCACCGGTTCCGGATCGTCGTCTTGGCTGTGGTCGCTCTGCTGGTGTTCGTCGCGATCGGCTTGGTGATCGAGACGGCGCTGGGCCCCAAGCCGAAGCAGAACCTGACCCCGCCCACCCCGGTCCCGGTCCCGACCGGATCCAGCCCCAACGCTGCGGGCCACGCCACACCGGGCCCGACCCGCCGGCCCACCCTGTCCGGCCCGATCCAGCTCATTCAGGGCGCCCAGCTGGTCAACGGCGTCTACCTGGGCTTCCCGGACACCACCGTGGGGGCGGTGTCGGCGGCGGATGAGTTCATGTCGCAGATCGGGTCCACCCTGGACCCGGACCGCGCCGCGGCGGTGCTGCGGCTGACCGCCGACCCGTCCTACCCGGCCGGCCCGCAGGACTTCGCCAGCGGAACGGTCAGCGAACGCACGGATCTGGGCCTGCCCGCCACCGGCCCGCTGCCGTCCGGCACCTCCGCCGTCCTGGACCCGGTCGAATACCAGGTCCGCGACGTCACCGCCAGCCAGGTCACCGTGCTGCTGCTGGCCGACGACGTGCTGACCCTCCCCCCTGAGGGCACCCAGACCCGGGTCGGTGTCTACCCGCTGCGGATGCACTGGGCCGAGGATGACTGGAAGATCCTGCCGCCGGATGGCCACACCACCTACGCGCAGCTGAGCGCGGTGCCCGGCACCCCGCAGGCGGCGGACCTCGGCTGGCAGGAGATGACCCCGTGAGCTGCCCCGCCAACCCGCTGGATTGCACCACTGGGCTGGTCGGCAGCGCGGTTGGCGGCGCGGTCAGCGGCGCCGCGTCCTCGGCGTGGGACCTGGTGTGCAAGTCCTTCGCCGACGCCGCCGCCCAGCTGCTGGGCTCGTTCGGCAACTGCGCAACGCGGCGATCGCCGTCCTGGTGGCCACCTCGCCGATCGCGGCGGCCGGGCAGGTCTCCCGCGCCACCCAGGCGTGGTGGCCCAGGCTCGCCGCCTCCACCGCGCAGCTGATCGTCCTCAAGCCGGTCATCGCGCTGGTCTTCTGCGTCGGGTTCTCGCTGACCGGCAACTCCACCGACGTGCAGACGCTGCTGGCCGGGATGCTGGTGCTCGTGCTGGCGGTGCTCGCCTGGCCCGCGGTGGCACGGTTCTTCACCTTCGCCTCCGCCCAGGTCGGCGGGGGAGCGGGGCTCGGCGCGGTGATCGGGTTCGCCGCCGCCCGGATGACGGCGGGCCCGGGCGGCCCGGCCGGGGTCGAGCCGGATGAGTTCAGCCGCCGGATCGAGGCCCGCACGATGGCGGGCCTGGAGAACACCCCGCTTGGCGCCGCCACGCCGGGAGCGGTCGGCGTCGGCACGGCCGGAGGTGCTGATACGGCTGGGCGGGCCGGTATGGCGGCTATGGGCCCGGCCGGGCTCGCCGCGACCGCCGCCACCGCGGCCCAGCGTGCCGCGAACGCGCTGACCGGCCGGATGGAGCAGATGGCCGGGCACGCCGGAATCGCGGGCGCCAACCCGTACGCCCAGCCGGCCGGGCCGCCGCGTCAGGCCGGTCACCCGGTCCGCCGCGCGGTCCCGGTCCCGGACCAGCCGGGACCGCACGGCGGTCCCGCCGGGCCGTCCGTCCCGCCTCCGGGCGCCGGGCCGGGACCCGATGCCGGCCCGCCCGGCGGGGGAGGGCACGCACCTCCCGGCGGCCCGCCCGATGGCGGCACCTGGCCAGCCCCCGGCAGCCGGCCCGATGGCGGCAGCTGGCCGCCCGACGACGGCCCACCCGGCAACGCAGGACGGCCACCGCATACCGGGACACCACCTCACCCGCAGCCGCCGCGGCCCGGCTCGCAGCCAGCGCCGCCCCAGCGCCCGGACCAGCCTTCGCGACCGCCAGAGCCCGGGCCCGCTACCCCGGCCGCCCCGCCGCTCCCGCCGCCTGAGGTCCACCACGAATGGCCGGGCACCCCGTCCGGCGGCGCCGGCGACACTGAGCGAGGTTCCGGATGACCCCTGGCCCCGTCCCCTCCTCCCCAGCCCAGCCGGCCACCCGCACCTA
>Ga0335078_10001175_pt1 | contig 39701 bp, 30 predicted proteins | sample Lox_Sample_32_FD_206711 | JGI IMG/M metagenome (GOLD analysis project Ga0335078, IMG submission 206711) | Soil microbial communities from Loxahatchee National Wildlife Refuge, Florida, United States - Lox_Sample_3.2 | ecosystem: Environmental > Terrestrial > Soil > Wetlands | place: USA... | reverse complement strand
ATTTGTGCGGACTCGATTTGCCGGATGGCCGGCGTCGGCGTTCGACCAGGGAGAATCCATCACGCCAACGAAGAAGCTTGCCACGCCGGAAGAAATCGGCGCGCTCGCCGTGTATCTGGCGTCGGACGGCGTGCCAATTACCGGGCAAACCATCGAGATGGATGGCGGTCTGGCGGCCATCGGTGCGATTCCCTTACGCACCTGATCGCCGGCTTCTGCGCCTGCGAAACGCGTTCTCATCGCGGTAGCATGAAGATCGATGAAGATCTCCAGGCTTGCGGTCTCTGTCCTTGTTTTCGCGCTGTCCGCCACTCCGGCGGGCAAGTTCGCGCTCACTATCGACAATATAATGCGGGGACCGGGCTTGTATGGCTACGAGCCTGCCGCGGTACGCTGGTCGGGCGATGGCGAGCGCCTCTACTTCCAGTGGAAGCAGGCGTCCGATCCAGCGATCAAAGATCCAGACACTTATGTCGTCGATCGCAGCGGATCGGAATTGCGGAAGCTCTCCGATGAAGAAGCGAAACTTGCACCGCCCGTAGCCGGCAGCACGACGCTCGACAAGCAACAGACCGCCTACGCACGGGACGGCGATATTTTTATCTACGACTCCACAACCGGCCGGACACGGCAGATTACTAAAACCTCCGACAATGAGTCCGATCCGCATTTCACGCACGACGGGCATCGAGTCGCTTTCAGGCGGGGGAACAATTTGTATGTAATGTCGCTGGATTCGGGAGATTTAGAGGAGTTGACCAACATCGAGAGCGCGACCGGAGCCGCTGCACCAGCAGGAATTGGCGGCGGGCGTGGCGGACGAGGAGGCGGAGCGCAAGGAGGCGGTGGACGCGGCGCAGCCAGCGGCGATGAGCAGAAAGGCACCGACAGCCAGGAGTTTTTGAAGAAACAAGAGAAGGACCTGCTACAAATCGTACGGGACCGCGCCGCCAAGCGCGAGGAGGAAGAAGGGCGGCACAAGCGGGAAAACCCGCGGAAGCCTTTTCGTCTTACGCCGACCCAGAGCATTGCCTGGCTGGAGCTGACGCCGGACGAGAAATACGTAGCCGCCGGAGTGGTGGAAGCTGGAACGGGCGCGAAGAATGCGATCGTTCCCAACTACATCACCGAGTCGGGCTACACCGAAGACATTCCCGGACGGACCAAGGTCGGCGATACCCAGGGGCGCGTGAGGATCGCGATTCTCGCGGTGGAATCCGGCGAAGTGAAGTGGGTGGACGATGGGCAGAAGGATCGCGAGGTGCAGCTCAACCGGCCGTTGTGGTCGGACGATGGTTCGAAAGCGGTTTTGCAGGCGCGCGCATCGGATAACAAGGACCGCTGGATTCTCGCGCTGGATGAGACAACGGGCAAGACCCGCGTGGTGGCGCACGATCACGACGACGATTGGGTGGATGGTCCGGGGGCGAGCACGCTCGGGTGGATGAAGGGCGATCGCGAGATCTATTTTCAGTCCGAGCGCACGGGGTACTCGCATCTCTACACCGTCTCCGCCGATGGTGGCGATGCAAAGGCACTGACGTCGGGGAAATGGGAAGTGATGAGCGCGGTTCTGTCGCGCGACAAAAGCCGCTTCCTTTTGTTAACCAGCGAAGCCGATCCGGGCGAGCACAATGTGTACGAAATGAGCGCCTCGGGTGGCGAGCGAACGCGCCTGACTTCCCTGCCCGGCGGACATTCCCTGGTGCCTTCGCCGGACGACCAATGGTTCGCCGATATTTATTCGTACACCACCAAGCCCCCGGAGCTGTACGTGCAGGAAGCTCGCGCGGGTGTGACGTCGAAGAAGCTGACATCGTCGCCGGCGGCCGATTTTTGGGAATACCCCTGGCTCGATGCACCGATCGCGGAGTTTAAGGCGCGCGATGGTGCGATGGTGCGCGCGCGCGTTTTCAAGCCCGTGAATTTCGCGCGCGGGGGACCAGCGGTGATTTTTGTGCATGGCGCGGGATATCTACAGAACGTGCATCGGGCCTGGACGTCGAGCTACGCGCACGAATACCTGTTCCACAATCTGCTGCGGGAGCGCGGATATTTCGTGATGGACATCGACTATCGCGGCTCGGCCGGCTACGGTCGCGACTGGCGAACGGCGATCTACCGCCACATGGGCGGGAAGGATCTGGACGATCACGTCGACGCCGCGCGCTGGCTGGTCACGCAGCAGGGCGTCGACCCGAAGCGCATCGGGATCTACGGCGGCAGCTACGGCGGCTTCATCACTCTGATGGCGATGTTCACGCAGCCGGATGTGTTCGCAGCGGGCGCGGCGTTGCGACCAGTGGTCGATTGGGCGAACTACAACAACGGCTACACTTCGAACATTTTGAATGCGCCGCAGAAAGATCCGGACGCGTACAAGCAATCCTCGCCGATTTATTTCGCGAACGGACTCAAAGGCGCCCTGCTGATCTGTCACGGCATGGTGGACACGAACGTCCATTTCCAGGACACGGTGGAGCTGGTCCAGAAGCTCATCGAGCTGCGCAAGACCAACTGGGATCTGGCGGTGTACCCCGTAGAAAACCACGGCTTCATCGAGCCGACGAGCTGGGCGGACGAGTACAAGCGGATTTTGGAGCTCTTCGAGAAGAACTTAAAGCCGCACGCCTAGACTGCCGGGTTCGTGCTCGAACGGATTGACGATAGTCAGGTCGCCGAACTCGCGACCAGCTTGAAAGTCCTCGCTTAGCAACCAGCGGCAACGCGTTCGTTCGGCTGCGGCGACGATCATGGAGTCCCAGAAGGAGATCTTCGCATGGTCTGACCAGTACCAGGCGCGATCGAGGAGGCCGAGTGTGACGTCGGGCGGGTGCCATTCCGACCAGGCTTTTACCACCGCACGTGCCTCAGCGGTGCTAACGCCGAGTTTGAACACGGCATTATGGTAGAACTCTTGTAATACCTGCCAACTCACATGCGCAGCAGCGTTCGACCACAGCCAGTCCATCCATTTTCTGGCATGGCGGCGCTTCTGATCGCTGCTGATATCGTAAGCGTAGAGGAGAACGTTGGTATCGACGAAGTACTTATCGCCGCCGTCGTTCATGAGCTTCTTCCCGCGTCATGCGCTTCGAAGCGTCGAGCTTGAAGTCTAGCTTCTTCCACTCTTCGTAAGCGCGCCAATAGGAATCCGAGGCGCGTCGTTCGCGATCCAGCATGCGTGCGATCAACTTCGAGACGGAGATGTCTTCGTCAGCGGCCTTGCGGCGCGCCCAATGAGCGAGATCTTCGTCGAGGCTGATCGTTACGTTTTTCACGGTTTCAGTGTAACACAGGAAATGTGATGGAGGATTATACTTGACATGATTGGTATAAGTGGTATACTTGGTTAATTGAATAAAACGATCTACATTCCGGACGATGAAGCCGAGACCTGGGAAAAGGCTAGACGCCTAGCCGGAGACCGGCTTTCACCGGTTATCGTCAAAGCCGTTAAAGAATTCGTTGCTGGCAAAGAGGCAGCGTTGGCCGGCTACGAACGTATTCAGGTCGAGTATGACGATCACGACGATAATTTCCTTCCCAAGGCAAAGGCATTTCATGGCAAATGGATTTTCAGTCCAGATCAGCCCTTGAAGAACAGCAACGAGGAAGGCACAATCTCCGAAAGCTACTGCGTAGCAGTTACTGCGAAGGGCAAAGTAGTTGTTTATACCTGGCGGTTAGAACTGGAAACCAAGGGAGAGAATGCGGGTGAGGTCTATGCCTCCGGACGTCGGTTCCTAGTCTTCTCGTCTTTTGGAGAGGCAGCAAACGATCCGGATATCAACTATGCTGTCCGACAAGCTCTCAAAAAGCGAGGCGTGCCGGTCGAGGAACTCGATATTTAGATCCGCGGAGGTCCCGCCCTTCCACAAGGCGGAACGGCGAGCTTCATCCCCGGCCAGGAGAGGCTCGCCGCTTGACCAACTGTTTGGTTCAGAAGTTATTCCGCCAGCGTCGTTTCTTCGCCTGGCTCTTCGCTCAGGCCGCCGGTGTAGACGGTGCGGGCTTCGTCTTCGTAACCACCCAGGTCGCCGCCTAGCGTTACCTCTTCCGCGATGGGCTCCTCCTCCACCACGTCCTCGCCGGCGATCTTGACTTGGCGATAGTATTCCATGCCGGTTCCGGCTGGAATGAGCCGGCCCATGATGACGTTTTCCTTGAGGCCGCGCAGGTAGTCGACCTTGCCGTTGATGGCGGCTTCGGTGAGCACGCGCGTTGTCTCCTGGAAGGAGGCGGCCGAGATGAACGAATCGGTGGAGAGCGACGCCTTGGTGATACCGAGCAGCACCGGCTTACCCGTCGCCGGACGCCCGCCCGCTTCCACCACGCGCATGTTCTCTTCGCGGAACTTGAATTTGTCGACAACTTCCTCGGGCAGAAACTCCGTATCGCCGATGTCGTCGACCTTGACCCAGCGCATCATCTGGCGCGAGATCACTTCAAGGTGTTTGTCGTTGATGTTGACGCCCTGCAGCCGGTACACTTCCTGGATTTCGTTCACCAGGTATTTCTGCAGTTCTTTTTCGCCGAGCACGGCCAGGATGTCGTGCGGGTTGCGCGGGCCATCCATCAAAGGATCGCCGGCCTTCACGCGCTCGCCTTCCTGAACGTTGATGTGGACGCCGCGCGGCAGAGCGTATTCTTTCTGCTCGCCGTCGTCGGCGGTGATGCTGATCTTGCGCATGCCCTTGGCCACTTCACCGTACTTCACCGCGCCGTTGATCTCGGCGATGATGGCGGTTTCACGCGGCTTGCGGGCTTCGAACAGTTCGACAACACGCGGCAGACCGCCGGTGATGTCCTTGGTCTTGGTGGTCGCGCGCGGAATCTTAGCGAGCACGTCGCCGGCGTGGACCATCTCTTCGTGATTCACCATCAAGTGAGCATGGGTCGGCATCAGGTAGCGCTTTTCTTCCGAGCGCGCACCGCCTTCCGGACGCACGATGACGGTGGGAACGCGCTTTTCGTCGGGCGCGTCGGTCACGACCCACTGCGACATGCCGGTGATTTCGTCCACCTGTTCCTGCAAGGTGATGCCTTCGGACAGATCCTTGAAATGCACCTTACCGCTAACTTCGGTGAGGATCGAGAAGGTGTAGGGATCCCACTCCAGGAGAATGGCGTTGGCCTTCACCTTGGCGCCATCCTCAAACAGAACCTTGGCGCCGTAGACTACCGGGTAGCGTTCTTTTTCACGACCCTTGTCGTCGATAATGGCCACAATGCCGTTGCGATTCATGGCAATCAATTCGCCCTTGGCGTTGCGCACCGTGACGATATTGAGGAACTTTACGAAGCCGTCGGACTTCGCATCTTGCTTGGACTGCTCGCTCGATCCGGTGGCCGTGCCGCCGACGTGGAACGTGCGCATGGTGAGCTGCGTTCCCGGTTCGCCGATGGACTGCGCGGAAATGATGCCGACCGCTTCGCCCCGCTCCACCATTCTGCCGGTCGCGAGGTTGCGGCCGTAACAGAGCTGGCAAACGCCGCGCTTCGATTCGCAAGTCAGCACCGAGCGAATCTTGACGCGCTCGATACCGGCAGCCTGGATGGCGCCGGCCAGGTCCTCAGTAATTTCCTGGTTCAGGCCGACGATTAAATTGCCTTCGTAGTCGTGCTGATCTTCGAGCGCCACGCGGCCGACGATGCGATCGCGCAACGGCTCAATGATTTCGCCCGATTCGATGATGGGCTCGACGTAGATGCCGTCGGAAGTGCCGCAGTCCGTTTCGGTGACGATCACGTCCTGGGCCACGTCGCACAAACGGCGGGTCAGGTAGCCCGAGTCAGCCGTTTTCAACGCGGTGTCGGCAAGACCCTTGCGGGCGCCGTGCGTCGAGATGAAGTACTGCAACACGTCCAAGCCTTCGCGGAAGTTGGCGGTGATGGGCTGCTCAATGATCTCGCCCGAGGGCTTGGCCATCAAGCCGCGCATGCCCGAGAGCTGGCGGATTTGCTGTTTCGATCCGCGGGCGCCCGAGTCGGCCATGATGTAAATCGGATTCAGGTAGCGTCCCGTGCGGTCGTCCTCTTCCATCGACTTGAACATTTCGTCCGAGACGCGTTCAGTGACCTTGGACCAGATTTCGATAATCTTGTTGTACTTTTCGCCCTGCGTGATGGCGCCTTCCTGATACTGATTGCCGACCTCGATGACGGCTTTTTCGGCGTCGCGCACAAGCTTCGCTTTTTCGCCGGGAACCACCATGTCGTCGATGCCGATGGAAATTCCGGCGCGCGTCGCATAGAGGAAGCCGAGCTTCTTCACCTCGTCCAGCATGCCCACGGTGATGGGCAAGCCGAACTTGAGGTAGGCGTATTGCACCAGCTGGCTCAAGCCTTTTTTCTTAAGCAAGCCGTTGACGAAGGGCATGTCCTCCGGCAGAACGTCATTCAGGATGACACGTCCCACCGTGGTGTCCATGTACTGCTTCATGAACTCGATCGGCTCGGTGTGCAGGACGTTCTGGTTGTCGAACGCCTTGGAGAGATCGATCACTTTGCCGGTGAAGCGCAGCTTGATGGGAGTGAGTGTTTCCACTTCGCCCATTTCGAGCGCGATCAATACGTCATCAGTGGACGCGAAGGTGCGGCCTTCGCCCTTGGTTCCGGGACGCGCTTTGGTCAGGTAGTAGAGGCCGAGCACCATGTCCTGGGTCGGAACTGCGATTGGCGATCCATGCGCAGGCGAAAGGATGTTGTTCGACGAAAGCATCAAAGTGGATGCTTCGATCTGCGCTTCGGGCGAGAGCGGGATGTGGACGGCCATCTGGTCGCCGTCGAAGTCAGCGTTGAACGCGGTGCAAGTCAGGGGATGCAGCTTGATCGCTTTGCCTTCGACAAGCACCGGCTCGAAAGCCTGAATACCGAGACGGTGCAGCGTGGGAGCGCGGTTCAGAAGGATGGGGTGATCCTTGATGACTTCTTCGAGGATGTCCCACACCACCGGATCTTGCTGCTCGACCAATTCCTTAGCTTGCTTGATGGTGGTGCAATGGCCGCGCTGCTCGAGCCGGTGATAAATGAAGGGCTTGAACAACTCGAGTGCCATTTTCTTCGGCAGACCGCACTGATTGAGGCGCAGCTCGGGTCCGACCACGATTACGGAGCGGCCGGAGTAATCCACGCGCTTGCCGAGCAGGTTCTGGCGGAACCGGCCCTGCTTTCCCTTGAGAGTATCGGAGAGCGATTTGAGCGGGCGGTTGTTGGCGCCGCGCAGCACACGGCCGCGGCGTCCGTTGTCGAACAATGCGTCCACCGCTTCCTGAAGCATGCGCTTTTCATTGCGCACGATCACGTCGGGGGCGTGCAGCTCGATCAACTTCTTGAGACGGTTGTTGCGATTGATGACGCGGCGATACAGGTCGTTGAGATCAGAGGTGGCGAAGCGGCCGCCGTCCAGTGGGACTAAGGGGCGCAGCTCCGGCGGGATGACCGGGATGACGTCGAGGATCATCCACGCAGGCTTGTTGGCCGACTTGCGAAAGCTTTCGGTAACTCGCAGCCGCTTGGCGTACTTCAGCTTTTTCTGCTGAGACACCTCGGTCTTCATCTTTTCGCGAATCTCCAGGCTGAGCCCGTCGACATCGACCTTAGAGAGCAGTTCCTTGATTCCCTCAGCGCCCATCATGGCGACGAATTTTCCAGGGAAATCCTGATCGAGCTGGCGCTTGCGCTCGTCGGTGATCACTTCGCCGCGCTTGAGTTCGGCGACTTCACCGGGATCGACCACAACGAAGGCTTCAAAATAGAGTACGCGCTCGAGTTCGCGGAGCGTGATGTCGAGCAGGTAGCCGATGCGGCTGGGCAGGCCTTTGAAAAACCACACGTGCGAGCAGGGGCTGGCGAGTTCGATGTGGCCCAGGCGCTCGCGGCGCACGCGAGAAAGCGTCACTTCGACGCCGCACTTATCGCAAATCACGCCGCGGTGCTTCATGCGCTTGTACTTGCCGCACAAGCACTCCCAATCGGCGATCGGCCCGAAAATGCGGGCGCAGAAAAGCCCATCGCGCTCCGGCTTAAAGGTTCGATAGTTGATAGTCTCCGGCTTGGTCACTTCGCCGTGCGACCAGCTTCGGATTTTTTCCGGCGATGCGAGCGAGATCCGGATGGAATCGAAATCGGCGATCAAATTTGCTCTGTCGTAGGGAGAGGAACGGTACATTATTTCTCCTTATTCAATTCTTTTTAAGACAGGTCCCTTAGTCAGCCGCGAGCGCCGTGTCGGCGATTTCGCGCGGCTTCTTCATCAACTCGACGTCCAGGCACAGCGATTGCAGCTCGCGGATCAGAACGTTGAACGATTCGGGCACGCCCGGTTCAGCGGCGGCCTCACCCTTCACGATTGCTTCATAGATTTTGGCGCGTCCGTAGACGTCGTCGGACTTGGCGGTCAGCAGTTCCTGCAGCACGTAAGCGGCGCCGTAGGCCTCGAGCGCCCACACTTCCATTTCGCCGAAGCGCTGGCCGCCGAACTGGGCCTTGCCGCCCAAGGGCTGCTGCGTGATCAACGAATATGGCCCAATGGAACGTGCGTGGATCTTGTCGTCCACCAGGTGCGAAAGCTTCAGCATGTAGATGTAGCCTACGGTGACGGGCTGTTCGAACGCCTGCCCCGAGATGCCATCCCACAGCTGGACTTTGCCGGAACTCGGCAGATGCGCTTCCTTGAGTTCGGCCTTGATTTCTTTCTCAGTGGCGCCGTCGAACACAGGCGTTGCGAAGTGCAATCCGAGCGCCTGCGCGGCCCATCCCAAGTGCGTTTCGAGAATCTGGCCGACGTTCATACGCGAGGGAACACCCAGCGGGTTGAGAACGATTTCGACCGGGGTGCCGTCGGGCAGATAGGGCATGTCCTCTTCGGGAACGATGCGCGCGATCACGCCCTTGTTGCCGTGCCGGCCGGCCATCTTGTCGCCCACTGAAAGCTTACGCTTCATGGCGATGTAGCACTTGACCAGCTTGATCACGCCGGGAGGCAGCTCGTCGCCCTTGCGGAGCTTAACGATTTTCTCTTCGGTGATTTTTTCGAGCACCGCGATCTGGCGCGAGGTCATCTCCTCGATTTCGTCGATCTGCTCGTTCAGCCGGACGTCTTTGTTGGCGAAGCGGACGCGCTTGAGGTCGCGGGCGCGCAGTTTTTCCACCACGTCGCGCGAGAGCAGCACGCCTTTGGAGATCAATTTCTTGTTGGTCTTTTCGTCGTGCAGGTCGGCCAGGACTTCCTTGCCTTCCAGCAGATCATTTAGGCGCTTGGAGCGCTCATCGTTGAGGATTCGCTTTTCGTCCTGCAGGTTGCGATGCAGACGCTCGATCTGCGTTTCGAGAATCGCTTTCGAGCGCTCGTCCAGATCCGCGCCCTTGCGCGAGAAAACCTTGCAATCGACGACGGTGCCTTCGATACCCGGCGGGCAGTACAGCGACGCGTCCTTCACATCGCCGGCCTTTTCGCCGAAGATGGCGCGCAGTAGTTTCTCTTCCGGCGTGAGCTGCGTCTCGCCCTTGGGAGTCACTTTTCCGACCAGGATGTCGCCAGGCCGGACGGTGGCGCCGATGCGAATGATCCCGCTTTCGTCCAGATTTCGAAGAAATGCCTCGGCGATATTTGGAATATCGCGCGTGATTTCCTCGGGCCCGAGCTTTGTGTCGCGCGCCTCGATTTCGAACTCTTCGATGTGAATCGAGGTGTAGTAGTCTTCCTTGACCAGCTTCTCGGACACCACGATCGCGTCTTCGAAGTTGTAGCCGCGCCAGGGCATGAAGGCCACCAGCACGTTGCGGCCGAGAGCGAGCTCGCCCTGATCGGTGCAAGGACCGTCTGCCAGCACGTCACCCTTCTTGACCCGCTGACCCTGATGCACGATGGGCTTCTGGCTGATGCAGGTGTTCTGATTGGATCGCTTGAATTTGGTGAGCTGATAGATGTCAGCACCCACTTCGCGCGAAAGCTGACCTTCGTGAGCGCCTCCGCCTTCCACGCGAACAATGATGCGTTCGGAGTCGACTGAATCGACAATGCCGGAGCGCTTGCAGATGACGACGGCGCCCGAATCACGAGCGGTGACGCGCTCCATGCCGGTTCCGACGAAGGGAGTCTCGGCGCGCAGCAGCGGGACCGCCTGCCGCTGCATGTTCGATCCCATGAGTGCGCGGTTGGCGTCATCGTTTTCGAGGAACGGAATCAAGCTGGCCGCGACCGAGACCAACTGTTTCGGACTGACGTCCATGTACTCGATTTCGTCGCGATGTTTCAGCACGAAGTTGCCGGCCTGGCGAGCATTCACCAGGTCGTTCACGATGTGGCCTTTTTCGTCCAGCTGAACGTTGGCCTGCGCGATGATGTACTTGTCCTCTTCCCAAGCCGAGAGATAGTCGCAGTGCGCTTCCATCTCGATGCCCTGCTTCTTGGCGGCAAGATCGCGATTGGCCTTGTCGGCCTCCGCGCGCAGCATGACGTCATTCACTTTGTAGGAAGTGTCGCCGGGATTCAGAACCTTAACTTCATCGACAACGGTTCCCTTCAACACCCGGCGATACGGGCTCTCGATGAAACCGTACTCGTTGATGCGGGCGAAGCATGAGAGCGATGAAATCAGACCGATGTTCGGACCTTCCGGCGTCTCAATTGGGCAGATACGGCCGTAGTGCGTCGGGTGCACGTCGCGCACTTCGAATCCGGCGCGCTCGCGAGAGAGACCGCCTGGCCCAAGGGCCGAGAGACGCCGCTTGTGCGTGATCTCCGACAGCGGATTGGTCTGATCCATGAACTGTGAGAGCTGGCTGGACCCGAAGAATTCGCGGATGGCAGCCATGACAGGCTTGGCGTTCACCAAATCGTGCGGCATGGCGGTCGACATTTCCTGGTAGACCGACATCTTCTCCTTGATCGCGCGCTCCATGCGGACCAAGCCGATGCGGAACTGGTTCTCGAGCAGCTCGCCAACGGCTCGCACGCGGCGATTGCCGAGGTGATCGATATCGTCCACGGCGCCAATGCCGCGGCGCAGTTTCAGCAGGTACTTGATCGTGTCGATGAAGTCCTTCTGATCGAGCGTGCGCTTGTCGAGCGGGGATTCGTCGATCTTGTCGTACAGCTTGATGTTGAACTTCATGCGGCCCACGCGCGAGAAGTCGTACTTGCGCGGGTCGAAGAACATGCCCTGAAACAGCTGGGTAGCGGTGTCGAGCGTCGGCGGATCGCCCGGACGCAGCTTGCGGTAGATTTCGAGCAACGCGTCGTTCTGGCTCTTCACCGGATCTTTCCGCAGAGTGACCGAAATCACGTTGCCGGCGTCGTCGCGCTCAGGGAAGAAAACCTCAAAAGATGTGATGCCGTTCTGCTGCAGCTTCTCGATCGCGGTCAGCTCGTGATTGGCTTCCACCAGCACTTCGCCGGTGGACATATCGATCACGTCAGAGGCAATGTAAGCGCCCTGCAGATCGGTGCGATCGATTTCCACTTGCTCGATCTTGGCCTTCTGGATGGCCTCGTACAGCGACTTGGTGATCTTGCGACCCTGCGGAACGATGGTTTCGTTCTTGGTCGCGATGGCTTTGGAAAGCTTCAGGCCGACCAGGCTGTCGGAAACTTTCCAAAACAGCTTCTCGCCCTTGATGGTGACTTCACTGACGTTGTAGAACGCCTTGAGAATTTCGGAGTCCGTCTTGAGACCCAGAGCGCGCAGGAACACCGTGCCGTAGAATTTGCGCTTGCGATCGATGCGGACGTACAGCAGATTCTTGTTGTCGTACTCGAACTCGACCCAGCTCCCACGGTAGGGAATGATCTTGCCGAGGAAATACCCTTGGGCGGGAACGCGTTCGAAGAACACGCCGGGTGAGCGGTGCAACTGCGACACGATCACACGCTCCGTGCCGTTGATGATGAACGTGCCGTTGTCGGTCATCAGCGGGATTTCACCGAAGAAGACCTCTTGCTCTTTGATGTCGCGGACGCTCTTGGCGCCGGTTTCGGCGTCCTTATCGAAAACGGTGAGCCGGATGGTGACTTTAAGCGGCGCCGCGTAGGTCATGCCGCGCTCTTCGCACTCGGCCACGTCGTATTTTAGTTGCAGTCCCACTGGATCGCCGCAGCGGTTGCAGAAGGTGACGATGTTCTTGTTGAAGGTCCCGCAGCGATGGCACAGCACGTCGCCGACGTGGAACGGATCGGTCTTGATAGTGCCGCCGCAGCTTGGATTCCGGCAGGTGGAGCGCAGGTGATGCAGGCCTTTTAAGTTGCCGCACTTGCACTCCCAGTTGCCGATGGCGTAGTCGACAAACTCGAGTTGGCTCAACCCCCGGAAGTCGGAGATTGGGAACACGGAATTGAATACGCTCTGGAGACCGGTGTCCTCGCGCTCTCCAGGCAGCAGGTCCATTTGCAGGAACCGCTCGTAGGATTTCTTTTGGACTTCGATGAGATTCGGGATCGGGATGGATGTCTTGATCCGGGAAAAATCAACTCGCTCACGCGTCGCGCCGTTTTGCAGATTTTCCATTTTCACTCCTGCGGCGAATTACCGATGCGGGCAATAGCCTCGCAACTCAACAGAAGAAAGAAACGCCCGCCTCCAAACGTTTCGCGCTAGCTCATCTCGGGGCCGCAGCCGAGATTCGCCAGTGGATCGAAGGAAAGCGGGACAATATCAGATTGCCGGAAGACCCGAGCCATGCACTCCGAGTGGGGAAAAAGCGAGCATGGCGAAGCCAGGCGCCAGCCCCGAGGGATGGCACACCCATTCCAGAGGAAATAATGTTCACAAGAAGAATTTCGGGTCGGTCTCCGGCCAGTGTCAATAACAATGTAGCAGACCGCAGACACTTCGTCAAATGCGGTCCGCCCGGCGGCAATTGAATTGCTCGAAGCCGCCTTCGAGCAGTCCGGTCTGCCGCCTTAAAGTAAAGAAAACAGGAATTTTACTTTACTTCTACCGTGGCACCGGCCTCCGTGAATTTCTTCTTGATCGCCTCGGCTTCTTCCTTGTTCACGCCCTCTTTAATGGGCTTGGGCGCGCCGTCCACCAGGTCCTTGGCTTCTTTGAGGCCCAGGCTGGTGACTTCGCGAACGGCTTTGATCACGTTGATCTTGTTCGCACCGGCCGCGGTGAGGATCACGTTGAACTCGGTCTTTTCTTCAGCCGCCGCAGGCGCGGCGCCACCACCACCGCCCGCCGGAGCCACTGCAACCGCAGCAGCCGCCGCCGAAACGCCGAAGGCTTCCTCGATACCCTTAACGAGCTGTGACGCCTCCAGCAGCGTCAAGCTTTTGATCTGATCCAGAATCGCGTTTACATCCGCCATATTGTTTCCTTTGAACTCCTCGATTGAACTCGTGGCCCCTAGGCCTTGAACTTGTTTTCCTTGATTGCCTGATCCAACACGACCGCGAGATTGCGAGCCACGCCGTTCAGAGAAACCGCTATTCGCTGCGCCGATGAATTGATGAGGAACATCACTTTGGCGATCAGCTCTTCTTTCGAAGGCATGTTCGCCAACTCTTGAATCGACCTGACTTCGATGACGCGGCCCTCTACCAGACCAGCTTTGAAGGTGAACGCCGGGTTGGCTTTCGCGTATGCGGTGAGCGCTTTCGCCAGAGCCACCGGATCCTTCGCGGTGTAAGCCATCGAAGTCATGCCGGCAAGATCCTTCATCATCCCCGCGGCCGGCGTACCCTCGGCAGCCTTTTCCGCCAGGTTGTTCTTTACGACTTTGTAGTTACCGCCCGCGCCGCGCACTGTCTTGCGCAGCTCGAAGTCTTGCTGAACGGTGATCTTCTCGAAACCGGTGAGGAAGATGTTGTTGGTCTTTTCGAAGTCCTTCTTCAACGCTTCCAGATCTTTTTCTTTGTCCGATTTTTTCTTCATTTTGTTCGGCTCCCTAGACCTGCTTCGCGTTGTACGCCGTGACGTCCAGATGCACGCCCGGTCCCATCGTTGAGCAGATGGTGACGCTCTTCACATATTTGCCCTTAGCCGCCGCAGGCTTGGCTTTGATCACCGCCTGGATGAGACTAGAGGCATTCTCCAGGAGCTTGGGTGTTTCGAAACTCACTTTGCCGACGGGCACGTGAATAACGCCGGTTTTGTCGACGCGAAACTCCACCTTACCCATCTTCACTTCCTTCACCGCTTGCGCGACGTCCATGGTCACGGTTCCGGTCTTGGGGTTGGGCATGAGGCCACGCGGTCCGAGCACTTTGCCGAGCTTACCCACCGAGCGCATCATGTCGGGAGTGGAGATGACGGCATCGTAATCGGTCCAATTCTCGCCTTGAATCTTCGCGACCATGTCTTCGCCGCCGACGTAATCCGCTCCGGCTTCCTGCGCCTCACGCAGCTTGTCGCCGGAAGCGATCACCAGCACTGTTTTCTTTTTGCCCAGCCCGTTCGGCAGGACCACCGTACCGCGCACCATCTGGTCGGCGTGTTTCGGATCGACGCCCAGGCGCAGATGCAGCTCGACAGTCTCATCGAACTTGGCGAACTTGATCTTCTGAACGAGAGGGACCGCTTGTTCGAGGGGGTAAGGCCTTGGTTCGACCTGTTTGGACGCAGCTTGAAACTTCTTACCTGGCATGTCTCCTCATTGGTGCAGACGGCAGGAGCAAACAGCGACCTGCCTCCCACTGAGTCTTGAATCTTTAGCGTGGAACGCTCCTATAAAGATAGCAAAGGGAATCTTGGTTTGTCCACTGGCGCTCAGGACCCAAGGCATGTCTTCGTAATTGCTGGAGGGCAGCCGGCGAAGCCTGCGGCCCATGCCTCCGACTGAGCCTAGAATCCTAGCATTGGCACGCTTCTATAAAGATGGTAAACGGAAAACCGATTGTCCGCTTAGTGGCGCAAGTATCCGGATGACCTCTCAAGCCATTGGTCGCGCGTTGGTGGGAATCGCTACGGCGGCGCTCCTGCTAATGACGGCGGGATGGGCGGCTATCTGGCAGATCCGCACAGGAACAAGACAGGCATCAGCCGAAAGGTTGTGGGCCGGCGACGCCCCCGGCGCAGTCGACTCTACGGAGTCCGACGTCCCGGCAATCGCGGTCTTCTTACCTCCGCAGTCCCTGTCCAGGGGCGTGGGAATCGTGATCTGCCCGGGTGGGGCATACGGTGCATTGATGTCTTCCTATGAGGGCACAGACATTGCCCACTGGCTGAACAGTTTTGGGGTGACCGCCTTTGTTCTTCGATATCGCGTCGGCCCCCGGTATCATTATCCGGCGCCGTTCTTGGACGCATCACGAGCGGTTCGATACATCCGGTATCACGCCGCACACTACCAAATCCGAGGCGATCGGGTAGGAATCATGGGCTTTTCGGCGGGCGGCCATCTTGCATCCACAGTGATCACTCACTTCGACGCCGGGAACTCAGCCTCGACCGATCCCGTGGATCGAGTTTCGAACCGGCCCGACTTCGCCATTCTAGGGTACCCAGTCATTACCATGGAAGGCCCCTGGGCGCATCCAGGGTCGGTGCGCAACCTGCTTGGTCCGAAGCCTGATCGTGGGTTGATTGAGGATTTGTCCAACGAACGGCACGTTACGGGAAGAACACCGCCAGTTTTTCTATTCCACACTAGAGAAGACGCAGAAGTCCCCTACCAGAACAGCGAAGTGTTTTTCGCAGCGCTCCGCAGCCGCGGGGTACCGTCCGAAATGCACCTTTTCGAGCATGGCAGGCATGGAGCAGGATTGGCGAATGGACACGGGCTGGCGCCGCGTCTGCCAGAGGTTTTGCCTTGGTCCCTACTCGCCGAACGGTGGCTTGACTCGCTGTATCCAAGCAAGCTGAACTGGTCCTACTCCGTCCTATTTCGGATTTGATTCAGCGTGCCGGAGGCCTTCGGGGCTCGACGCGATCTGAAGCACCGTCTCCTCCAGTTTAGCCAGGGCACCACCGAAGAAGTGATCGGCTGCTTCTACCCAGATCAGCTGCTTTGGCTCAGGCAGCGCGGCGAAGTATTCCTCCATCGCCGGGATCGGGCAAAATTCGTCGTTGCGGCTGATGATGAACACGCGGGGGACGGTGCAGTTGCCCAGGCCGGCGCTCTTGGGCATCGCGGCGGGGAAGCCGACGGCCAGCAATTGACGGGCGCCCGGGATTTCGCAGCCTAGCTTCAATATGATTCGCGAGCCGAACGAAAACCCCGCCAGCGAAAAAGGTAGATCCGGATAGCGGCCGCGCAAGAACGTCAAAGCCGCGCGGGCATCCTCTGTTTCGCCGATGCCTTCATCGTATTTGCCTTCGCTCAAGTTCACGCCGCGATAGTTGAATCGCAGCGCGACACAACCCGCCCGGCGCATCGCGCGCGCGATCCTGTAGACCACTTTGTTATGCATGGTCCCGCCGTGCTGGGGGTGAGGATGGCAGACCAACACCGCTTCGCGTGGCGCGCCATGCTCGGGCTCTTCGAGGATCGCCTCTAAATTGCCAGCCGGGCCGGGGATGAACAGCGATTCAATCCGCCGCGGCATCAATTGCTGCGGTAGTTGGTGAACTGCATGTCGATTCCGAAGTCATGGCCGCGCAGCAACGCGATCACCTCTTGCAACGAATCTCGATCCTTGCCCGACACGCGCACCAGGTCGCCCTGGATCGACGCCTGCACTTTTTTCTTCGAGTCCTTGATCGTCTTCACAATCTCGCGAGCCTTTTCGATTGGGATACCCTGCTGCAGCGAAATTTCCTGCCGCACGGTGGACCCGGCCGCCTGTGTCACTGCGCCGAACGTCAGGCCTTTCAATGGCACCTTGCGTTTGACAAGCTTCTGTTCCAACACCTCGCTCACGGCCTTGAGCTTGAACTCGTCGATACTGGCGAGAACGATTTTGTGGTCCTTCTCGTTGAGCTGGATCTCGGACTTGGAATCCTTTAAATCGTAGCGGGTCAGCACTTCCTTCAGCGCTTGCTGGATGGCGTTGTTGACTTCCGCCAGGTCAATCTTGGACACGACATCGAAAGTATTATCGGGCATGTTGGTCTGGAGACTGTTGGTATTGAAAAAAGCTCAATGACCCAATGCTATCAGGACTCGCTCAGTGATTTCATGGATCATGGCTGGTAGCGCGGCGTCGAGCGCGAGAGTGATGGCGGCGCGCACGCGTTCTGGATCTGGCGGGGGTGGCGGAGGCGGTGGCTCCGGTTCGGGCGCTGGAGTAGTAGCCGCGGCCGATGCCAGCACCTCGGCAAATAATCCGCGCGCGAGTTGGGCCTCCTTCACCAGCGGCTGGATGGTTTCCATCAGCTTCGAAGCTTCAAATGGCTTCTTCAGGATCGCATCGCATCCGGCGCGCCTGGCCTCTTCCTCGTCGAACGGCTCGAGCAGTCCAGCCGTCAGCACCACGCGCACATGTCGCAGCTTGAAATCGTTCTTGACGTACCGGCAGAGTTCCATGCCCGACCTGGCGGGCAGGAACACGTCGGCCAGGATCAAGTCCGGATCGACGTCGCTCAGACGCTTCAGGGCCGCCTCGCCATCGGTGAGGCTGACCACCTCGAAGCCTTCTTCCCGCAGGATCCGCTCGCCCATCCGCTGCGCGTGTGGGCTATCGTCGGCGAGCAGGATACGGCTCATCAGGGCTTGCTGTCGGCGGAGGAGGTCGCAGTGGCCGGCTGGGTCGCAGGAGTCGCGGGAGCGGCCGCCGGCTGCTGTTTCGGCTTCTTCTCCTTCTTCTTTTTCTTGTCGGTGGCGGTCTGGGCGGTTTGCGCTTTGCTGCGGTCGGAAGTGGCCGCCGCCCCGGATGCGGCAGTCCCACTCGTCCCCGCCGCCGGTTTTGCGTCCGGTGCAGCCCCCGCTTCGCCGGTGCGCGCATCGGGCTTGGTATCCAGCGCCGAAGGACCGGTAACCTGGGTAGCTGTCACGTCCGTTACGCCCGTCGCGCCCGCGGCCGCCGTCTGTGGGACGCTGGGAGGAACCGGCGGACGGACATTCGACATGGCCGGCGTTCCAGACCGAGCCGCGTCGCTTGTATCAGGACCACGCTTCAGGAACCCGGTGTAGCGCGTGACCATCCCGGCCTTCTGCTTATTCTCTTGCTCCCACTTCATGCGTGCCAGCGCTACTTGATCGGCTTGCGGAACCGGCAGCTCCATCTCTTGCAGCCGCTTTTTGGCGTCATCGGCGAATCCGCTCAACGGATAATCCCGTACGATCTTCGCGTAGGCGTCGCCCGCCTGCTTGCGGAACCGATTGCTGGTCTTGCCGTCCAGGCGTTCGTAGGCCTGGCCGAGATCCCACAACGCCTCGTCCGCCTTGCTGTAGAGCGGATACTGATCCACGACATGAGCAAACCGGCTGCTGGCCGCCGAATTGTCTCCGCGTTTTTGATAAAACGAACCCACCAGGAACTCGCGATCCGCAAGCGACTCCTGAATGTTGCGTAGCAACTGCTGCGTGGCCGGAACAAACGTGCTGTTGGGAAACTGCGTGATCAACGTCCGGCATTCATCCTCGGCGCGTAATGCCTGGTTGGGATCCCGATCCGACTTGTCCATTTGCCGGTAGTGGATCTGGCAGATTTTCTGTTGCGACTCAGCCGCTTCTTCCATAGTCGGATAGAACAGGATGAAGTCCTTATACTCAGCCTCGGCCTGAGCCAGTCCGGCTGCCCCGCCCTCGCGGAACCAGCTATCGGCGATGGCCAGCTTGGCCTTCGCCATAAACTCGCTCTGATCGTAGGTATTGATCAGTGTATTCAGCGTGATGCGCGCGATCTCGTAGCGGCCGTGCTCGATATCGTTGATCGCGCGATCGTACAGAACCTTGTCCGGCTGCTTGGTGTCTTTCGTGATCGGATCGTCGTACTTGTGGCGCTTAAAGCCACAGGATGCGAGCAACCCCGCCAACACTGTTATAAGAAAGATGTATCGAGCCATATTTAACCTAGGAGCAAACCTCAACTTCCCTTCTACACCTTTACCAAGGCTGCCTCGCGGGCCGCCTTCTGCAAATTCGAAAAAGCTTCGCCGGGGTTGGGGGTGTGAAAAACGGACGACCCTGCTACCAGCCAGTCACACCCGGCGCGAACGATATCCGCGGCATTTTCCAAAACCACACCGCCATCGATCTCGATGTGGAACCCTAGCCCCAACTCCTTGCGTTTCCAAGCCAAATCACGAACTTTATGCAACGCATTCGGAATGAACTTCTGGCCGCCGAAACCGGGATTGACGCTCATAATGAGCACGTGATCCACCAGATAGAGCACTTCGCTCAAAGTGGAAACCGGAGTGGCCGGATTGAGGACGACACCGGCGCACGCGCCGTGGTCGCGGATCAGGCGCAATGTCCGGTCGAGGTGCGTGCAGGCTTCTTGATGGACCAGCACATAGTCGGCGCCCGCCGCGATGAATTGAGGGGCGTAAGTATCGGGATCGGAGATCATCAGGTGAACGTCCAGCTTCAACTTCGTTATCTTGCGGATGGACTCCACCACCGGGATGCCAATGCTGATGTTGGGCACGAAGTGCCCATCCATGACATCGACATGCAGGTACGAGGCTCCTGCGCGCTCAACTTGCGCGATTTCTTCGCCCAGGCGCGCGAAATTCGCCGCCAGGATGGATGGTAAGATTTCGATCATCTTCCCGAACCCGGAACACCCTTAGGCGATGTTAGCACGGCGGTGAAGAAGCCATCGCCGGGGTCTTGGCCGGGCAAGCGCTGGGAGACCTCCCAATCGCCCGGAATGGTCTCGATGACACGACAGTTCTCCTCGTCCTCGAGAGAGCAGGTGGAATAGACCAACCGGCCGCCCGGGCGCAGTTGGGCGACGGCGTTCCGGAGCAGTCCTACCTGTTTTGTGCGCAGATCGGTGAGGTCTTCCGGCTTCAGCCGCCATCGGATCTCAGGGTTTCTTCCTAGAGTACCGGTGCCAGAGCATGGGGCGTCGACCAGGATCTTGTCGAATGTGGCGCGAAAAGGCAAAGGCCGGGTGCCGTCCAGGACCACGCGACGACACTGCAGCCCGGCCAGATGTTTCAAGCGGTGCCAGTGGGCATCGCAGGCCACGGTATCGGCCCCGGCTGCGATGGCTTGCGCGGTCTTGTTGCCGGGCGCCGCGCAAAGGTCGAGAAAGCTCTCGCCCGGATGCAGGTCGAGCAGCGGCACGATGGATTGCGCGCCGATGTCTTGGATCCGGCCGGTCGCGGCGACGTGGGTTTCGGCGGGTTTGAGGAACTCTCGCGCAATGGCGGTCGCCACCTGGACGCCGAAGCGCCGGTCCCAGCGGTCCAGCAGCCAGGGCGGCATGGAAAGCTCGGTGGCGCGATCCGGCCAGGGCGAGCTGTCTCCGACAGCCCTCCGACCGATTTTGCGTAATACCGCGTTCACTAATCCGGCGGCCGATCGTTTGCCGGCGCGCTTCACCAGCTCTACGCTCTCGCTAACCGCGGCATGCGCGGGAACCCGATCGAGATATCGCAGCTGGTAGAGGCCCATGCGCAGCGCGATTCGCACTTCGGCATCGAGCCGCGCAGGAGCATGCTGGCCGATCCAGAAATCGAGCTGCCGCTGGGTGCGGAGGCAACCGAAAACGATGGCCGATGCGAGGCCGGCGTCGCGCGGGTCGAGTTCGGCCGAGTTCGCCAGGAGCAGGTCGCTGGCGTAACCTCCGGCGTTCACTTTCAAAAGGACATCGAAGGCAACCTGGCGAGCGGCGGAAATCAACCTCCATTCTACCGGCAACCCAAAGGCTTACAGAAAGAGTTCAAATGCCGCGACGCCGCGCCGATGAGCCATTTATGAGCGTCCGGCTACTCGCTACTTTTGCTGCGATTTTTGCCAGTCTGATTCCGCTGGAAAGGGCATCGGCGCAGCGCGTCGGCGCACCCACCGACGACCTGACGAATCTGAGCGTCGATGATTTGTTTCGTCTGGAGGTTACCTCCGTCGATCGCAAGTCGCAGGAACTCTCGAAGGCTCCGGCAGCGATTTACGTTCTGACAGCAGAAGATATCCGGCGCTCCGGCGCAACCTCGATTCCCGAGGCGCTCGAAGGTGTGCCGGGTCTCACGGTGCAATCGGTGGACGGCAGAATGTGGTCCATCTCCGCGCGTGGGTCCGCGCGCCTGTACTCGGACAAGATGCTGGTCCTGATCGACGGCCGTTCGCTCTATACGCCGCTCTTTTCGGGCGTGCTCTGGGACATGATCGATGTTCCGCTTGAAAACATCGAGCGCATCGAGATCGTGCGCGGGCCGGGGGCCGTGATGTGGGGACCGAACGCGGTGAACGGCGTGATCAACATCATCACCAAAAAAGCCCGAGACACCGCCGGCGGCCTGGTGAGCGTGGAAGGTGGAAACGACGTATACGGATCGCTCTTCTCCCGCTGGGCGGCCGCGCCCACAAATAACGTGGCCTACCAGGTTTGGGCCAAGCTCGAAGATCAGAATCCGGCGGATTCGTCTACCGGCGTTTACAGCTTTCTGCCGGGGGCCGTGGGCCTGCTCCCGCAACCGGTGACGGACCTCAATACCGCGACTGCCCGCTTGGGTTTTCGCGTGGACGCGCAGCTCTCCGAGAAGGACCAGCTGACGGTGGAAGGCGATTTTTTCACACTCGGCCGTACGGACGAGCTGGTTTACCCACTTGTGCTTCCGAGCGTGACCGAAAGCGAATCGCACACCAGTGGCACGGGCGGATTTGTGGAGGGACGTTGGACACACACCAACTCGGCCGGAAACGAGTCCAGCCTCCAGTTCACCTTCGACAAGGACCAGATCAGTTTTCCGTTCCTCCAAGGCGATGTGAATAACCTGACGCTCGATTTTCAGAAGCGCGTTCAGACCAGCGAGCGCAACGAAGTCTACTGGAGTGCCGGATTCCAGCACTACTGGGACTCGACGGACGGTGGAAGTTACGTGGCGTTCCAGCCGGCCTCGGCCTCCTACTACTTGGGCGATGCAGCTGTACGGGACGAACTGCAGCTCATCCCTAATCGCTTCCTGATTTCCGCCGGAATTCGCGTCGATTACACCAGCTATAGCCATTTCGATTACCAGCCGAGTCTGCGATTTCTCTACACACCGAGCTCACGGCAATCGTTATGGCTGGCGCTCTCGCGCGCCAATCGTGTGCCAAGCCGAGTGGACCGGGATATAACCTCCCAACAGTTCGTTGAGGAGGACGGTTTTCCGATATTGGAGAGTGATAGAGGGTCGACATCCATCCGGCCGGAGACGGAAAACAGCCTGGAGCTCGGCTACCGCCTCCAATCCGGCCAGCGCTGGTCGGCGGACATTGCGACTTTTTGGAGCTACTACACGGACCTGGTCGCAGTTTCCGTGGCAGCGCAGCCCACCTTCGCTGTCCTCAACGGAGTGCCGGAATTGATTGTGAATCTGCAGCAACAGAATGCCGCCACAGCGCGATCCTATGGGGGAGAAGTTTCAGCGACCTGGCAGGTGACGCCCTCCTGGCGTCTTATGCCGTCGTATTCCTACATTGACATCAGCCAGCGGTTGCCGCCGAACTACGCGTGGTTTCTGGATTCGTCCAGTTATCGCAATCAGGGTGCGCTGCGCTCGCGCTACGATCTGACACGCCACTGGCAGTTGGATGTTACGCCGCGCATGAACTCTCGCGATGCCACCTACAATCTGCCGGGAGCCCTTCTGCTCGACGCGCGTATTGGCTGGCGCCCGACGCGCGACACCGAATTCAGCTTCAGCATGCAAAATGTCACCGGAAAACGCATGGTGGAAACCTTCGCGGAGGATCCGTTCGTATCCATTCCAATTCGACGCACGTTCCTGGTGCGATTTGTACAGAGGTTTTAGCGCGAAAGCCGGCGAGCGATGCTCCCAACCATTCCATCCCGGATGCTGGCTTGCCTGCTGCTGGTTTGTCTAGCGCTCGGCGTCCCACTAGCAGCCGGCTCTCAGAACGGGCAGGAAGCCGAAGATGAGTTGAAGGCCGCGGTGGTTCTGAGCTTCCTGCGCTATGGCGAATGGCACGCGCCGCTTCCGCCCAATGCGCCATTGACGGTGGGCGTGATCGGACGCACCGCTTTTGCGAACGTGCTGCGGAAGAGCCTGGAAGGCAAAACCGCCAACGAACATCCGCTGCGCGTGGTGGACTTGAAGACTCCCGCCGAATCGCATGGTTGCGCCGTGGTTTACTTCGCCGACGATAAGACGCTCGACGCCAAAGCCGCGCTGCAAAGCATCGCCGGTGAGCATCTCCTGGCCATCGGCGAAGCTCGAGAATTTCTGGACTGGGGCGGCGCGATCCGCCTGTTCGTGCTGGACGGCCACATCACCTTCGAGTTCGACCTGGAGGCGCTCGACCGCTGCGCGGTAAATATCAGTTCGCGGCTGCTGCGGTTTGGCCAGAACAGGAATCCAAAGAAGGGCGATCGTCTGTGACGCAACGAACTTCCCTTCGGCGAAAGCTCATCTTGATCACCAGTCTCGGCAGCCTGTTCACCGCCATGATCGCCGGTGCGGCATTCACCTATTGGGATCTCGCACGATTCTGGGAACAGACTACCAGCGAGGTGACGGCTCTGGCGAACGTGGTGGGCGACCAAGTGGGACCGGCTATGCTGTTGCACGATAAGAAGGCGGCGGCCGAAATCCTGGCGTCGCTGCGTACCGACGACCGGATTCGCGACGCTTTGCTATACAGCCTGGACCGCGGTTGTTTCGCGGCCTTCCATGGGCCAGCGAATCAGTGTCCGTCGCAACCGCAAGACGGCATCAGCAGAGAAATCGGGACCATCGCCATCACGCGCCCAATTCTGGCCGAAGGAGAGCGGATTGGGACCATCGAATTGGTGGCCAAGCTTCCTTCCATCGCATCCGTCTTACGGCAGTATGCCAGAGGCGCGGCATTGATCGTTATTCTGAAACTCGTGATGGCGGTGATCCTGGCATTTATCCTGCAATATCACGTGACCGCTCCGATCCTCGACATCGCCAAGACGGCGCGTGAAATGGCCGAGACGCACAGCTTCGAAGAGCGCGTGCCGGTCCACTCCTCCGACGAGGTGGGCGTGTTGGCAAGCTCGTTTAATTCCATGGTGGACGAGATCGTCCGGCGCGATACACAACTCGAAAAGCAGCGCCAGCGTCTCGAGCAGGAAATTCAGGAGCGCAGCCTTATCAATCATGAGCTGCGGCAGGCCAAGGATAAGGCGGAAGAAGCAGTGCGGCTCAAAAGCGAGTTCCTGGCGAACATGAGCCATGAAATCCGCACGCCACTCAATGGCGTGACGGGCATGATCACGCTGGCCCTGGACCGCTGTATCGTTCCGGATGAGCGTGAGCAGCTCGAAGCGGCGAAAACGGCCGCCATGTCGCTCACGGCGATACTGAACGACATCCTGGATCTTTCGCGTCTCGAGGCGGGCAAGCTGAAGATTGAATCGGTGGCCTTCGATCTCAAGACGACCTTGCGCGAAGGTCTGCGGATTTTCGATATCGCGGTAGCTGAGAAAAACTTGCGGCTGACTATTGACGTTGCGCCCGATTGCCCGCTGCGCGTAATGGGAGATCCGGTGCGCCTGCGGCAAGTGGTGATCAACCTAGTGGGCAACGCCGTTAAGTTCACGCTGGAAGGCGAAATTCGTGTACAGGTTTCCACACCGAAACCGGGCGTGGTCCGCATGGACGTGCACGACACCGGAATCGGCATCCCCGCCGACAAGCTGCAAGCGATCTTCGACGCTTTCACACAGGCCGACGGCTCGCACACACGCCGCTTTGGCGGCAGCGGTCTGGGCCTCACGATTACCAAGCGGCTGGTAACCTTGATGGGCGGCGAGATAGCGGCCAGCAGCGGGCCCAACCGCGGCAGTACATTTACCATTGAAGTTCCGCTTCCGCCCGCGCCGTACCTCCCTTCACCGCCAGAGGCGCAGGCGGCGCCCGGTGTCATTCGTTTGCCTAAGCTACACGTGCTGGTAGCCGAAGACAATCCGGTTAATCAAAAGGTCGCGGCCGGAATTCTGCGCAGGCAAAACTGCACCGTGGTAGTCGCCGCCAATGGCCAGCAAGCTTTCGACGCTTTTCTCAAGGAACGTTTCGACTTAATCCTGATGGATGTCCAGATGCCCGAGCTCGATGGCTTGGAGGCTTCCATGCTCATCCGCGGGGAGGAGCAGCGTCGATCTTTGGATCGCATTCCGATCATCGCCGTGACCGCGCACGCCGCCACCGCCCAACACGAACAATGCCGGGCGAACGGAATGGATGCCGTAGTTACCAAGCCGATCGATATGGCCGTGCTATTTGAGACCATCCAGTGCGCGCTTTCACAAACCGCGCCGGCCGCCTGAACCATCACGCACAGTTCCGCGACGTTGCGCGTTCCAGTTCGTCTGCCTCCTACAATGGAAAAGAATGGTCGAAAATATCAGGCCGGGCGCTTCTGCCCGAAACGCCCGCGTAGTGTTGTTCGATTTCGATGGCACGCTCTCTCTGATCCGCTCCGGCTGGGTGCGTGTAATGGTCCCCATGATGGTGGAGATTCTGCTGGATCTGAAAACCGGCGAGTCCGAAGAAGAACTGACGCGCGTGGCGGATGAGCTGGTTTGGAAACTCACAGGCAAGGAGACCATCTATCAGATGATGGCCTTCGTGGACGCGATTGAAGCGCGCGGGGGACGGGCTTTACCCGCGCTCGAATACAAGCAAATGTATCTCGACCGCCTGTGGGTGAAGATCGCCGGCCGCGTGGAGTCGCTGCGCGCCGGTCAGGCAAATCCGGAAGACTATCTGGTTCCAGGATCGCGCGCCCTGCTCGAACAGCTCCGCGATCGAGGCATGAAGATGTATCTCGCCAGTGGCACCGACGAGGTGTTCATGAAGGAAGAAGCCAACCTGCTGGGCGTAGCCCAATACTTTAACGGTGGGGTCTACGGCGCGCAGGACGATTACAAAAGTTTCTCGAAAGCCATTTTGATCCAACGCATTCTTGCCTCGGCAGAGTTTGAAGGGCGCGATTTTCTAGGCTTCGGCGACGGCTATGTGGAGATCGAAGAAGTGAAGAACGTCGGCGGCGTGGCAGTCGGGGTGGCGAGCGAGGAGCCGGCCTGCACGGCGGTGGACCAATGGAAGCGGCAGCGCCTGATCGGTGTGGGCGCCGACTATATCGTTCCAAATTTCCTCTGCCACAACCAGTTGATGTCCATGCTCTTCCAATAACGCCTGTCCATGCATACGCTCGCCATCGATATCGGCGGCACCAAGCTGAGCCTGGCGCTGTTCCATTCCGGGCGCATGATCGAACACGCGCTGCGTCCCACCGATCGCGCGGGCGGGCCCGCGTACATGCTCAATCAGATCGCCAACATCGCGGGCGGCTGGCGCGGCCAATACCCGGTGGATGCCTGTGCGATCGGGTTCGGCGGGCCGGTGGATTTCGCGGCGCAGCACGTCGTGCACTCCACGCACGTCGGCGGTTGGACCGGCTTCGATCTGGTCGGCGAGATCGAGAGGATCCTAGGCGTGCGCCCGAGGATCGACAACGACGCCAATCTCGGCGCGCTGGGCGAGGCTGTGTACGGCGCCGGTCGCGGGTACCGGCCGCTGTTCTACATGACGCTGTCCACCGGGATCGGCGGCGGCATCGTGCTGGATGGCGAAAGTGTCTATCGCGGCGCGGATTCCTATGCCGGAGAAATCGGCCACATGACCATTCGTCCCGATGGGCCCGAGTGCCTGTGCGGCTCGCATGGCTGCTTCGAGCGCATGTGCTGCGGCTTGTGGCTGGAGCGCGATCACGGCCGGTCCGCGGAAGAACTGTTGCGCGATCCGGACTTCGTCGAACGTTACGTCGTGGATCTCGCGCTGGGACTCAAGGCGGCCATCATGCTGTTGAATCCCCAGCGCATCGTGATCGGCGGTGGGATCAGCAAAGCGGGCGATGCGTTGTTCGTGCCGCTGGGCGTCGAGCTCGGACGGCGGATCACGGATTGGTCGCGCGCGCGAGTGGACGTGGTTCCGGCCGCGCTCGCAGGCGACAGCGTACTGTACGGTGCACTGGTACTAGCGGAGCGCTCCAAATCCCGATGAGCGGTTTCCGGCTGCCCGTGTTTTATCCGATTCTGGACACCGGCATTCTGGCCGCGAGCGGGATCGGCGAGGTGGAGGCCGCCGAAGCAATTCTCGACGCAGGCGCGCGCATCCTGCAGCTTCGCCGCAAGGAATTTTTCTCCCGTCAGCACTTTGTAGAAGCCGGGAGGGTGGCCGCGCTTTGCCATGACGCCGGCGCGCTATTCGTGATAAACGATCGTGCGGATTTCGCAAAACTGCTGGGCGCCGCGCTGCACCTGGGCCAGGACGATCTGGCTCCCACCGATGCCCGCAAGCTGCTGCCCTCTGACGCGATCGTCGGATTCTCCACGCACAATCGCGAGCAGCTTCGCACGGGCAACGACCAGCCGGTGGACTACCTCGCAATCGGTCCCATCTTCGCCACGGGATCAAAGAAGAATCCCGATCCGGTAGTGGGCTGCGCGGAGCTGGCCGGTCTTCGCACGCTCACTGAAAAGCCTCTGGTCGCGATCGGAGGAATCACGCGTGCTACGGCTCACTCGGTTCTCGAAGCCGGAGCCGACTCGCTCGCCGTCATCGGCGATCTCTATCCACAGCCGCTTGCAAAACTCGATCTGAGAAAACGCGCCGAGGAATGGCTCGCGATCTGCTCCCAGAAAAGTAAAAAGCCGGGATGAGCGCTCGCGCCCGTCCCGGCTCTCGGTATTCAGCGAACCCGCAGGTCCTAGCTCGACTTCTTAGCTGTCACCGTCTGCGGCCCGCCGCGCGGCCCTTCGATGGTCAGCTCGATACTATCGCCGGAAACTTTGCCTTTGTATTTCGTGGTGAAGGAGTTGCCTTGAAATTCGCGCACCACGCTAAACGAAATATCGTCGCCGCTGACTTTGCCGTCGGAGATTTCGACGTCTCCGCCGCGGCCGCCCGAAATTGAGCCGGTCAGCGCGTCGCCCGACGCCTTCAAGGTCAACGTGACTTCTTGCGGCCCTCTGCGGCCTTGTGTCTCAAATGTCCACTTCCCCGTTGGATCGGCCGCCAGCGCGACCATGGCCAGCAACAAACCAGCCACAAATGTGTAAAGCTTCATAATCTCTCCTGTTTTAGGATTGAATCCCAGACTAGATGATGACATAGGCAACCGTCATGTTACGCGCCTAAACGTAAAGAACCGTAAGCCGAACCAAAATTCCAGGCGGTTCAAGCTTCGTGATGGTGCTGATGTGGCGCCGCTCCAACCAACAGAGTGCAGGGCGAATCGGAGAGCGCGCACTTGGTGTGCTCGAACTGAATGGTGGTGTGATGGATATGGAACTTGCACAGCAGTTGGTTAATGCGGTCCAGGATCGAATTGCTTTCCGACGGCGGCATGTCCTGGATCAGCACGTGACAGCTCAATGCGTGCGCGCTCGATCCCAGACTCCAGATGTGCAGATCGTGAACATCGATCACGCCCTCGATATGCATTAGCTCGGTGGTGACCTGGGCTAATTCCATACCGCGCGGCAAGCCCTCCAGCAGCACGTTCAGAGATTCCTTGATAATGTCCCAGGCCGTCCAGATGATAAACGCCCCGATCAGAACCGACAGCACTGGATCGATCGCACTCAGGCGCGTGTAGTGGATGATCACGGCGCCCACCAGAATCGCCATGGAACTCACCGCGTCGCCCAGCATGTGCATGAACGCGGCGCGGATGTTCAGGTCGTGATCCTTGTCGCGGTGCAGGCCCCACATCACGCCGCCGTTCAGGGCAACCGCTGCGACCGCTACCCAGAACATGGTCCATTCCTGAACCGGCTGCGGATGCAGAAAGCGCTGCCAGGCTTCGTAGAAAATGAAGAGCGAGATTCCGACTAGCGTGAGCGCGTTGACAAATGCAGTCAGAACGCCGGCGCGATGATAGCCGTAGGTTTTGACGCTGTCGGCTGGCCGCGCTTGCAGGTACAGGCCGATGGCGGCCAGGACGAGCGATAGCGCATCGGTGAAATTGTGGCCGGCATCGGAAATCAGCGCCAGGCTTCCGGCCCGCAGACCCGCAACCAGCTCGATGATGACGAACAAAATCGTTGCCACCAGCGACCACTGCAACACCTTGCCGGTTTGCGCATGACCATGAGAATGCAAATGATGGCTCCGCTAGGCTTATTTTACCAATCGCGCAGGTATTTCAGAAGCGCGTGACTTCGGTGAAATTGAAATCCCGCACTTTCATGGCTGGAACCACCATGTCGAACGTCTCTTCGCCCGAGGCGCGCACCGCGGGCGAAAGTGCTTCCACGTGATTCAGCAACTCGATGATGCCCTGGTTGAAGCGGAAATTGCGAAGGCCCAGCCGAACACCTCCGTCTTCGATCAGAAACGTGCCGTCGCGCGTCATGCCGGTCATAATCTTTTCGTAGGGCTCCACTTCGCGGATGTACCACAGCCGTGTTACCAGAATTCCGCGCTCGGTGGATTCAATCATTCGCTCCAAAGGAGTATCGCCGCCCGCGATCACGATATTTAGCGGCGCCTCGCCCACATCGTTCGGCAGCGGAAACCCGTGCCCGGTAGGCTCCACTCCGGCGCGCTTGGCGCTGGCGCGGGAATAAGCCAGCTCGCGCGGAACGCCACCATCCACTAGCGTCAATTTCCGGCGCGGCACGCCCTCGCCGTCGAACGGAACGCCCGCCTGCAAGGGATGCCGCACGTTGTCGGAGATGTGAATATTTTCGCCGAACAGCTTGGTTCCCATTCGATCCGTGAGAAAGCTGCGCTGGTCGTGCATCGCAGTTGCGCTGAAGTCGCCGAATATCTGGCCCACTAGATCGAGCACGGCAGCAGGCTCCAGGATTACCGTGTATCGACCAGGGGGCACTTCGCGCGGCTTCGCGGACAAACGCGCCTTCTCGCTCGCGCGCAGGGCCATCGCAACCGGATCGAACGCGCTGCGAGCGATGGCCGACGCTTTCGCCCAACCGGAACTATCGTCCGCCATCGCGGTGATCGAAAATTGCGCGAGCGTCTCCTGGTGCCACGCGGACAAACCGTGCGAGTTGAAAATACCCTCGATGGTCTCGCCGGTGGAGTAAATCCCGGCGGCGGTCTGTCCCGCACCTTCGACGATCGCGATCGCTTGACGTACCGCACGCGCACGATCTTCCGGCGAAACCGCGGCGGTGGCGGCATCGAATCGCGGGATCTCGGGGACCGGCAATGGCCCGGTCATTGGTAAAAGCTCATCGTCGGGCGCCACGGATTTCGCCAGCGCCGTCGCCTCTTCCACTGCCCGTTCGATCGACAGCGGATCGAAGCGATTGGTGGTCGCGCGTGCCGTCTTTCGGTCCCCCTGAACGCGAATCGAGAGCCACTGCGCCTGCTCCGCGACGTTCTGATGGATCGTGTTGTTGGCGAAACGCGTCAGCGCATCGCGATGCGCGGCGAACAGCGCCTCCACATCGGAAATCCCGCGGCTCTTCGCCGCCTGTCGCACTTTTTCGAAGATCCGGGCGCAGTCGGACTGCGTGAGCAGCGCACCCGTCCGCTCATCCACCATATGCGGCCCCCACGGCGATATTGTGAAAGCGAGCTGGGCTCGCGCCATGTCCGGTTCCGATCACTTGCTCGGGCTGTCCCTTGCCACAGTTCGGTACACCCCACAGCACCCAATGGTCCCGATTGGCAATCGCGGCGCAGGAATTCCAAAATTCCGTCGTGATGCCCGAGTACGTAGGGTTCTTGAGCATCCGCACGCGCTTGCCGTGCCGGATCTCCCACGCGATCTCGCAGCCGAATTGAAAGTTGTAGCGCTTGTCGTCGATCGACCAGCTTCGGTTGGTCTCCATGTAAATCGCATGATCCACGCCGCCGAAGACTTCATCGAGCGTCTGCTCGCCCGGCATCAAACTCACGTTAGTCATCCGGATCAGGGGCTGCCGCGCCCAACTGGTGGCCCGCATAGTTCCGTTCGACCGCGTCTGCCCGATCGCGGCCGCCGTCTCGCGCGAGGTCATGTATCCGACGAACTGCCCATTGCGAATGATCGGGGCCGACTGCGCCGGCACGCCCTCATCGTCGTAGGCAAACGTACCGAGGCCCGGCCCATGCTCCAGCCGCGCATCGCAGACAGCATTCACGATCTCCGAGCCGTAGCGCAAATGATTCAACTTGTCGAGCGTGAGAAAGCTCATGCCCGCGTAATTCGCCTCCGATCCCAACACACGGTCGAGTTCGATGGGATGGCCGATGGATTCGTGCACCTGCAAGCCGATCTGGCTACCGTCCAGGATCAAATCGAACCGCCCTTCGGGACATTGATCGGCCGAATGCAAGGCAACGGTTTCTTCGGCCACGCGGGGCGCGTGATCGAGCAGTGCCAGATCGTGAACCATCTCGTAGCCGCTCAACTGATGCTGGCCGCCGAACGAATTTGGGTAAGACCGCTTTTGGATCTCGTCGTCGCGAAAACTCACTGCCTCGAATCCCGCGCCGCTCATGGTCCGGGTCTGATCAATGACGCTGCCGATGGACGAAACGAACACCTGCCGCGAACGATGGAACGCCAGCGACGTTTGCGCCAGCGTGACGCCGGAGTTCTTGCGCAGTTCGCCATCTACCGCGAGTAACAGCCCGAGCTGCTCCTCCACGCTCACCGAAAACGGATCGATCCGGCAGGGCGCCACCCAGACCGCCTCATGCTTGTCCTCGGGCGCGAGCACCACGTCGTGCTTCTTGGCGAGCGCACTGGCCCGGGCAATTTCTACCGCCAGGGCGGCCGCCGATCGCAATCCGCCGTGCGTCAAATCGTCGGTGGCCGCAAATCCCCACGAGCCGTCGGCGATCACGCGAATTCCCAACCCCTGTGACTCGGCGCTCGCGACATTTCCCGGCCGCCCGTTCTTGGTGGACAATTCCCGTTCGCGGCTCTCGATCGCCCTCACGTCGGCGTAGGTAACGCCCGGCTGCATGGCGAGATCGAGCGCATCCAGTGCGATTTGTTTCATCACTACCAGGATACGCAGACACTGCCGCAGTCGTGGTAGAGTCACCATCATGCACAGACTGCTTGCGGCCTGCTTGATGCTCTCAGCGGCGGCTTATGCACAGAAGGTCAACATCGAATTCGACCGCACGGTGGACTTCTCGAAATTCCATACGTTCGCTATTCGTGCCCACAATCTCCACAGCAAGAATCCGGCGCTCAATAGCGAGTTGGTGCAAAAGCAGATCGACGAGGACATCCTCCACTTCCTCACCGCCAAAGGCCTGGAAGTGACCACCGGGCGCTCGGATCTGAACGTCCGCTACACGCTGGGATCGATGCGACGGGTCGAGACCGAGGCGTATCCAGCCGGTTGGTATGGATGGGGGACGCGTATCGTTCGCGTGCCCTATGCGGAAGGCACGCTGGTGATCGATCTGCGCGATCCCTCCACGCGCTCGCTGGTGTGGCGCGCCATTGCTACCGAAGAACAGCGTGATCCCGCCAAGCTCCAGGGCAAACTGGACAATATGGTGAAGAAATCGTTCGAGAAATATCCGCCGAAGCTAAAGTGACGCGTCGAAAAACGCTGCAGCTTCAGCTTGCTTGCTTCGCCGATACGCCTTGAGCTTTGCGGAGAGCTTCGCTCGCGGCCTCTTCGTCCGGATAAATCGGCATGACGTTAGCGAGGCGCGTCAGCTCCAGCACCTCGCGCACGCGCCGATTCAGATTGCACAGCACGAACTGGCCGGCGGGCGCCTTGGTGACGCTGGTGTAAATTCCAATCAGAAATCCGATCCCCGTGGAGTCGAGATATTCCACTTCGCTGAAATCGGCCAGGACCTTGGAGCAATTCGAATTCCTGATCTCGTCGCTTTTTCCGCGCAAGTAGCTCGAGTCTTTGCCCGTGGCAAAGCGCCCGTGCAAACGAAGCAGACAAATATCCGCGCGTTTTTCAATTTCGACCAACATAAGACTCTAAGCAATCCTACTACATCCGAGCCGACGCTGGACGAAACTTCTTGGGGTTTTGGCCGCTACCAGCGGAAGCGGCCAACCAATGCGACGGTTCGCGAGTTGCTATCCGTCGCGGTGTAATAACCGAAAGTCGAAGGGGCGGAGAGGCTGAAGAGGGAGCCGCCCGTCGAGAACGTAACGTTGTTGAAGACGTTGAAGACCTGTGCGTCAACACTGAACAGCATGCTCTCACGAATTCGAAACGCGCGCCCGAAGGTCATGTCGCTATTAATCGAGGGATTCAGCCGCAACACGTTGCGCCCCAGGGTTCCGAATTGGCCCACCAGCGTTTGCGCCAAACCCGAGGTTGGGATTTGGTTCGGATTCTTGCCACCCGTGGTCGGCTGCAGGTCGATGTTCAACGGCCCGACTAGATTCGGCCGGATCGCGTTATTTCCGCCCAGAAGCGAAGGATCAGCCAGGCTGATGGACGTTCCAGGAATCGCGAGCGTGCCATTCAGGATGTTGATCGGATACCCACTCTGGGCCTGGAAAATTCCGCTGAATTTCCAGCCGCCCAACAGGAAGTTCAGCCCTCTGCTGCTGAAAAATTTGTTGCTGGAGATGAAGTTGTGCGTGATCGCTACGCGTTGCGGGATATCGAACTGCGAAACCGCGCGGTTGTTGCGGTTGTTGAAAGGTTCCTGCTGGGCCGAAGTGTCGGTCTCGAGCACACCCAGTGCGTCGGAGGCGTCGTCGATCGATTTCGACCAGGTGTAGGCCGCAGTGATGTAATACCAGCTCGTAAAGGGATGCGTAACGTTCAACTGCAAAGAGTTGTAGTTCGAATTGGCCGTGCTTTGCACCACACTGACGCCGTTGAAGCGTCCGTCGATGCGGTTGCTTCGGGTAGTGGTGCTGCCGGTGAGTCCCGCATTGAGTGTCTGATACAGGCTGGCGTTGGCGGTTTCCTGCGCTACCGAGGTTGGCGGCGTAAACAGGCCCGGCTGCAAAAAGTTTAGCGGAGCGGTCCGCTGCAAGTAGTGTCCCAGAGCCCCCGAGTAGCCGATGTGGAAAATCCAGTGCGAGAATAATTCGCGCTCCACGGTGAAGCTCATCTGCTGAACTTGCGGATTCTTCAGATGGGGATCGATATAGGTAGCCGAACCGAAGTTCAGGATGCTGGTTCCGAAGGAGCCCACTGCGCCATTTCCAGATGCCTGGAACGGGGATGTCCCTGCGAGGATATTGGCGATCGTGTTTCCGCCCGTAAACTGCGTGTTCGCTAAAGCGAGGTTGTACATGAACGGCGGCAGAAATCGGCCATTGGTGATCGGGTTCAGGTACACAAAGTCGTAGCTGATTCCGTAGCCGCCTCGGATGACGGTCTTGCCGCCGCCGGGATTCCATGCGAAGCCGAGGCGAGGGCCAGGATTGTAGTTGGTGTGGAAGTATGAGCCCCCGGTGTAGAAGCTACCGAGCGGTCCCGTTCCCGCGCCGCCGAGCGGCGTGCTGGTCAGCGAGGGATTTATATTCGACACGATCCCATTGATCTCGGTGACGCCGCCGGCGATCTCCTCGCGGAAGCCGATATTCAACGTCAGGTCACGCCGGATCTTCCAATCGTCCTGCACGAAGAAAGCTTCGTTATACAAGCGGTTTCCACGCACGGAGTTGCCGAAGTCTTGCGTGTAAGAAAACGGAACGCCCTGTAGAAAATTCGCCAGCGTCGAAAAGTTCAACGTGCCGCCAACGTTATTGTTGAAGAAGCTGTTGGCTTGAACGCGATCCACCTCAGCGCCGAACTTCACATTGTGATGGCCCCAAACCTTGGAAACAGTATCCAGGTACTGGAAAGTATTCTGGATGCGGCCCTGCGTCAAGCCCGACCAGTGTCCAAAGCTGGATGTGCCATCCCCAAAAGTGATTTCGGGTTGCAGGTTCCCGTCAAACGGAGGAAAGTTGGGAATACTGCGTCCATACGCGCCCAAGAACGTATTTACTAGCGTAGGGCCAAAAGTATGCGTCTCGGTAATGGTTCCGTTCCAGGGCCGATTGGTGCTGGAAGCGCCGTCCGTAACCAGGTTCGAATCGATAAAAGTGAGCCCGGTTGAAGATGCATGGCTGGATTGCTCCCCGAATCGCGCGTACAGCAGATCGTGGTCCGTAATGTTGTAGTCGATGCGGCCGGAATAGGCCAGCGTGTCTGTCGCGTTCGGAGAAACCTGGCTGATCTGACCGGTCGGGCTGGTGGGAACGTCGTACTTAGCGATGATTTGCTGCGCCTGGGGAGTCGCGGCGGCAACTTGCGCCGGTGTGGGAACAATCGCGATGCGCGTGCCGCCCAAACCGCGGATGGTGTTCTCTTCATAGGAGCCGAAGTAGAACAGTTTGTTTTTGATGATTGCGCCGCCGGCGAAAGCACCCCAGTCGTTGTTGATGTTCGGCGTCGCCCTCCCCGTCGTGTCGAAAAACGCGCGCGCGCTGAAATAGCTGTTCTGCCCGATTTCGAACATCTCGCCGTGGAACGCGTTGCTGCCGCCCGTGGTCAGGATTTGGAATTGCGAGTTCGCGTTGCGGCCGTACTCGGCGTTGAACTGGTTCGTAATTACGTTGACCTCTGAGATTGCGAATTGTGGCACCGTGCCGAGCCCGGCGCCGCCCGTGGTGCTGACATCGGTAGTGGTAGCGCCATCCAGCGTGATGTTGTTTCCGCGCCCGCGGCCACCGTTCGAATTGTAGCTACCCAGCCCTAAGAATGGATTGTTCGCAGTCACCGGCACCACTCCCGGCATTGTCGCCGCCAAACCGAGTGCACCCGTCTTGACCAGCGGCAAGTCTTGGATGGCTTGGTTTTCTACGGTGTCCTGCAATTGCGGATTTACTGTGTTGATCTGAACCGCTTGCGCTTCCACCACTACCTGCTCGCTGGTGCTCGATACTTTCAGCGAGAAGGCCACCGTCGCCGCCAGTCCGCTGGAAACCTGCGCATTTTCTGTGATGGACGCGAAGCCAGGATGCGATACCTTCACCTCGTACTGTCCCGTCTCAAGCTGCGCGGCGCGAAATTGTCCCGCATTGTCCGTCGTTCCTTCGCGCGTATTGCCGGTCGCCAGGCTCTTGACGCTGACCGTCGCTCCCGCGACCGCCGCACCGCTCTGATCCGACACGTTGATTTGCAAGTCGCCGGTGATCTGGCTGAATGCCAGAGTGGCGATGAAAAGTACTCCCAGCGTCAGAGCCAGGATTTTCCCGGCGAAGTGCATCCGCATCGTAGCGAACCCCTTTCCATTCGATCGTTCACGCTACTCACAACATTTCGAGCGCGGAGCCCGTTTTAGCGCCGCGGGCCGAACGTGACTACCAGCAAAAGTTCAAATGAAAAAACCGAAGCAAGAAGACTGATTTAGGAAAAGCCTACCACGCTGGGGTGGGTCGGGACAAGCAGAAATAACAAGGAAAATACACGGCAGTTGCAGCGTCGTAACAGGTTACAACGAAATTACCGCTGGTTTATAACCAGATTAGCGAAAATGTGGGTGCCTTAACTACAAGAGTCGGAAGTTGACTTCGATGGTGGCTTGCACCGCGACCGGTTTGCCGTCCTTCTTGCCCGGCGCAAACTTCCATTTTTCGACAGCTTCGATGGCTTTCTGATCGAGCCCCAGCCCGAGCGGGCGGATCACCTTCAAGTCGCGGGGCTTGCCGTTCTCATCCACCACTACGAACAGGACCACCGTGCCTTGAAACTTAGCCTTGCGGGCTTCTTCGGAATACTCCGGCTCAACCTTGAAGAGCAGCGTCGGAGGCGATACTCCGCCGCCGATCTTGTAGGCGCCGCCGCCAATGCCACCGCCGGAACCGGGGCCATAGCCGCCGCCCGATCCTGGACCAACACCGCCGCCCTTGCCGGTTCCGATGCCACCGCCTGAGCCCGTTCCGTTCGATGCCAACCCGGACTTGGCCAGTGGGTCGCCTAGCACATCCATATTGACTTTCGGGATATTGGCATCCGGCGGAATAATCAGGGTCGGCTCCATCACCAGTTTCGGGTCCGGATTGCGGATCACCGCCGACGGGGGAACGAATTGCTTATCGGACAGCCTTGGAAGCTTGCCTTTGCTGGGAGGCGTGGGAGACCGGTCGCCGCCACCACCGCCGCCGTGCATCTGGTCTTTCTTGACGGTCGGTTTGTAGGGCGTTAAATCGGGAGCGATCAGTTGGATTTGCTCTTGAACGACCTTCTGGACGGTCTTGTTCGTTCCGATGATAAAGAGCAGCGCGACCACTCCAACATGAATCGCAATCGAACTCAGGCCGGCCTGCTTTTTCTGCCCGCCGAAGTCTCCCCAAATGTCCTTCACCGGAACCGGCGTCGAGGTCACTTGGAGCGGCGGCAGTTTGGGCGGATTGATCGCCTCTCGAACGTTGCGGATGAATGATTTTAGAAACGGCTCTTCTTCCGCCGCCAACAACCGCTTCAGATGATCGTCAGCGTCGGAGCCGCCCGGCTGGTTGCTGGAGCCGGGATATCCCATAGGTCCGTCGTGAGCTGCCATTGTGTTCGCCTACGCCTTACATCCGCGTCCCTTGTGTAGACGTCTCGTAACGCCTCCAAGGTTGCACTCTCTCAGCCAATTCTATCACTTCCATAATTCAGTGAACAGTGGTTACGGAAAATGGAAACATAAAAACGGGCCGCAGCCGGCCCGAACACTTCTAAACTGATTAAAGCATGCCAGAGAAACCGCTGCTGATCTATGACGGGCAATGCGGTTTCTGCCGGACTTGGATCGATTACTACCGCGGACTTACCGGCGATGCGGTCGATTACGCGCCCTCTCAGGAAGTCGCGCAGAACTTCCCGCAAATCCCGGCCGAAAGCTTCCGCCAATCCGTCCAAATGGTGCTGCCCGGCGGATCCGTGATCTCGGGTGCCGCCGCGGCCTTCTCAACGCTTGGGTACGCGGGCGTCCAGTGGCCGATGTGGCTGTACCGCCACGTTCCCGGTTTCGGCGCCATATCGGAGTTCACGTACCGTTTCATCGCCGCGCGGCGCAATCGCTTTTCCGCCGTCACTCGACTCACGTTCGGCCGGCCCGCCACCCTCAGCTACGGCCGTGTGGAATGGCTGTTCCTTCGAATCCTTGCGCTGATCTACTTCGCCGCGTTCGCTTCGCTCGCCGTTCAGATCACCGGACTGGTGGGCGAGCAAGGCATGCTGCCCGTTGGCCGGTTCCTCGCGGGAGCGAAAGCCGCGCTCGGCACTCGCGCCTTTTGGGAAATACCTGGCGTATTTTGGATCGCGCACGGCGACGACGTTCTCCGCGTGGCGGCTTGGACTGGCGTTGCACTATCCCTGGTTCTGCTCATCGGGCGCGCCGAGCGAGCCGCGCTCATCTCGCTCTACGTTCTGTATCTTTCGCTCACCACGATCGGCCAAAGCTTCCTGGCCTTCCAGTGGGACATTTTGCTGCTCGAAGCCGGATTTCTGGCCATCTTTCTCGGCGCGTCGAAATGGATCGTATTTTTGTTCCGCTGGCTGCTGTTCCGCTTGATGTTTCTCTCCGGCGTCGCCAAACTCGCAAGCCACGATCCGTCCTGGCGCGATCTCACCGCCATGAGTTTTCATTACATGACGCAACCTTTGCCGACTCCATTGGCATGGTTTTTGTATCAGCTGCCGCTCGATTTTCAGCGCGCCTCCACCGCCTTCGTCCTGTTTACGGAATTGGCCGTGCCTTTCCTGATTCTCGGACCGCGCGTTTGGAGACGAATCGCGTTCTTTCCGCTGGTGGCTTTGCAATGCCTGATCTTCCTCAGCGGAAACTACACGTTTTTCAATCTGCTCACCATCGCGTTGTGCTTGTTTTTGATCGACGACGAGATGCTCGCGAAGCTGCGGCTGGGGACGCGCACAGCGACAACAAACCCTGCGCTGGCGAAGGCCGTTGCTGTCGCCATCTTGCTCGTCAGTGCCATCGAGATGTGGAGCGTGTTCACGCGAGGTGCGGGGCCGTTCGACTTCGTCACGGAAGCAGTCGCGCCGTTTGGCGTCGTCAACACCTATGGCCTTTTCGCCACCATGACCACCGAACGTCCCGAGATCATTGTGCAAGGCTCAAATGACGGCGCGACCTGGCTGGATTACGAGTTTCCGTTCAAGCCTGGCCAGCTCGGCAAAGCTCCGCGTTTCGTCGCGCCCTACCAACCGCGTCTTGACTGGCAGATGTGGTTCGCGGCACTCTCCGGTTATCGCTCCGAGCCCTGGTTCGTGAACTTCATGCTGCGGCTCTTGCAGGGTTCGCCGCCGGTGGAAGGGCTGCTCGCGAAGAACCCGTTCCCCGCCACACCTCCCAAATATGTTCGCGCGCTGCTTTACGATTATTCGTTCACCGATTGGAAGGAACTTCGGGAAACCGGCCATTGGTGGAAGCGCCGTGCGCGAGGAATGTATCTGCGCGCGGTTTCGCTCGACGATTTCCGGCAGGCGCCGGGGCAGTGATTACTTGATCACGAGGAAGCCGGTTTCGACCCGATCGTCGGCGATCCGGTTCCACATCACTTTCGCGCGCCCCACCGCGACCGAGTGCTTGAATTCCACTTCCTGCCCGGTGTGCAGAGCAGTGTAAGGATGCTCGGCGCGGAATCCGCTAGTGCTGTAGTCGAGCAGGCGGCCGTTCACTTCCTGCGGCGAAGGATCCTCAAACGAGAGTTTGAGCGGCCCGCTGGCAGTGTGGCGCGCCTCCGACCGGCGTTCATGCCCGCTT